>OGPV01000926.1_pt1 | contig 21286 bp, 37 predicted proteins | sample 1553001 | NCBI WGS metagenome assembly OGPV01 (sample SAMEA2580268, study PRJEB22360) | human gut metagenome | biome: human gut; feature: human-associated habitat; material: faeces | place: Denmark | collected 2008/2010
CGATTTCCAATAGCGCCTCCGTGGGTAAATCGTTCAAGGGGGACGCGGTTACGTTTTGGCCGTTTGTCGTCACATCCTTTTTGTCGACCAAACCCAATTCCCGCGCGATAATGTTGCTTTCCAAAAGCCCCGCAGCGGCTCCTGTGAACTTCTGATCGTAGATAATATCCCTAATGCGCGTGGTGATGCCGAAATATTCGGCTTTATCCTCATAGTTGGCGAACGTCTGCCTGTCAATTCCTGCGAAAATGCAAAATCCGCAAATGCTCATTGCGCGCAGCTTTGGTAAATCCGCCACTAACCCGGTACCGAAAGCCTTACGTTCATACAGAGGGTTATTTTCCACCCAACTGAAATACTCAACGGCTTTCTTCCAAAGGCTTTCAGGGGAATAAGAGACAGGTTTCCCAACTCTGTTTTTCTTTGCTAACTGTGTGTAAGTATTTTTCTTCGGAGCTGCCATTTTTAAAGGTCTTTTCTTCCAAATGGAATAAGCCGGGGAAAAGTGCAAACTGGAACAAAAAAAAAATCCGACAAAAAGCCGGATTCACTGCAATTATTCTTTGAAAATTCCTTTTCGATGCAGAAGCGCTCTCACTTTCAAAATTGCGCTTCGCTGTTTGTAAAACAGTTTTCTACGGCTTTCCTCTCCCGGCCAGTCGTCCAGCCTTTTCCCTTCGACGGCTACCCACACGAATATCCGCCGTTCAAGATCGGTAAACGGCACTTGCTCTAAAATAGACTGCATAAAACCAGAATAATCTACATTCGTATCGGAGAATGTTTCCGGTGTTTCTTCCGAAGATTCGGACGTGAATTTTTGACCGGATTTATACCTGACGCCTGATTTTGGGAAACAGACTTGAAATCGGATAATTCGCTTCATCATAAATTCGGCTACCGGTTTACGCCCCGGTCTTGCGGCTATCAGTCGGTCGAGTTTGGCCCCGTTGCGCTCAAGTAGTACGCGGAAGGATTCGTTTACGACCTCCCGCGCTTCCAGTTTCACCCCGTATTTTAGGCATAATGCCTCTGTGTAAGCTACCCAATCATCGTATCGTTCAGACACGTAATTATCAAAACTTGCACCCATCCGACTACTTTTTGTATTTTTTAATTCTTGCTTTGACCGCCTTCATTAGACAATTCTACTTTTAGTCCAACTTCAACCGCATTTATTACTGTTTTCCCTATAGGGTTTGTCTACCTTTAGAACAATTTGCCATCTTACGAAATACGGGATCGGCATCGTATTTATCCCTATAGGCTGTAAGATAATGCGTCAATGTTGAATGATTCCTGTTTATCGCGTTAGCTATTTCGATATACGTCAGGTTCCACCGCCTTAATTCGTATGCGAGAATAACCCTGGCCCGAACGAGCGGACAGTACCTGCTTTTACTCCTAATCTCTTCAAGGGAAAATCCGGTTACCGCTTCAACCTTTCGGGCAACTTCATTAATGATAGTCTCAGTAATCATCTCAATTCACATGTTTTAAAATCCACCGTCAACCGGTAAAATCCCAGCACATCCGAGCCGATAAGTCCTCTTACGTTCTTTCCGGTAGCTCGTCTTAGACTGGTCATGTCCTGTACCGCGAAGCTGGCCGAATACGGGATGCTGTCGAGCGTAAACGGGATTCTGCCGGTGGTCTTTAACGGGATCGAGGTTCCGTCTACGCCGATTACCTCCAGGCCGGTGGACATGTAGTAGATTTTCGCTTCGTCGCAGAGCTTTTTGTCCAGCATAGATGTAGACGCTCCGGTGTCTATTAAGAATAGCTCCCTTTGGCCGTTTATCGTGGCATAGACAAAGGGAACACGGTCGAAGATGATCTTGCCCGGCTTGCTCTTGTTGAGTTCACAGGCGGCGAAAATCACCGCTATAAAGGCCAAAACAGGGAGAAAATAAAGTAAAGTCCGTTTCATTTTTCAGGTTTTTGTTATATTTGCATTACCCTATTATTCATAATCGGGGTTTTGGGTTCGTAGCAGTAAGTAGGAGGGTGAGGCGGACACCCTCCTTTTTTTATTTCAGCAGATCGGGGTTGTCGTGGATGTTATCACCAACTATTCCATCACACATTTCTACGGCCCAACTTAGCCCGTGCAGGTCATCTTCTTGCTCTCCGATCACACAAAAAGCCCCATCGATAAACCGTATTTCACGTATTATAGTATCGCCAAATTCGGTTACAAGTGACATTATATCCCCCTCGAAAATCTTTTTTCCGTTCTTGTCTTTCATCCCTGTGTACTGGCCGACGGTGTCCGGATCGACATCTTCGTAGTCATTAAACTTCTCTCCGTCATTATCCGTCACCTGCCAACCTATGAGATGGTGTAGAGAACCGTTATCATACCTGTCGTATATGTATTTACGGAAATAGTCGCCCTCTACCCACTCCCCATTATCGAGGCACTTGCCTCTGAAAATTATTGGTCGCATGATTTTTATTATTTATGCCTGCGGCGTGATATTTTCAATGTGTTCTTTTGTCTTTTGATTCTGTTCGGAGATATACTCACCGAAATACTCGTCTACAGCACTCTCAAGCTCCTCCAGGCTGTTGTATCCATTGTAAGGGCCTTTCGTTTCTTCGGTCATCTTCTTTTATTTTTGGCCTTGCGGCAGTTCTTCAATCGTCACCCTCACAGGGCGGCAGGTGTAACCATATTCTTTGGCCTCACTCCATAAGGCTGAATGTAAAAAACCACCACCGGTATAGAGACGTTTGCTCTGATCTGCATAGATGTGTAAAGACGAGGTTAAAATTTCCCCTTCTGGATCAAACACCGCCCACATTTTGACTGTTGTGCTCATATCCCCAATGCTTTTTCAATCAACTTTCTGTTTTCCGAGTACTGAATCGCGAAGTCAGCATACCTACTATCCCCGGTGTGCGTGTTGTCCAAGTCTTTGAGTAGATCGTTGGTTTTCTGCAAGGCTTTCAGCAGTTCCGGGGCTGCGGCGATAAGACGAGCGTTGGCTTCGGATTCTATTTCATCATCTGGAATTACATGCGCCACAAGTTGTTCTTCATCATCGATTACATCAATAATCCAATTTGAGGGACCACTGTCATAGGTGGCAAGCCACGGCCCCGGCGTGCCTTTAAATTCTGTTTTCATCTTCCTATTTCTTTAAGTGCTCGCGCAATATCATAACACTCAAGTCCCACAAGGGCTTCATATAGTTCATCTGGCACATCGTCGTTAAACTCAAGGGATTCGTTAAGCCCCTGTGCCCCATACACAGTGAGTTCATTTTCGTCGATAATTGTTTTATCGCCAAGTACGATAGTGGTTTTCCAACCCTTGTCCGTAATTTCAATCGTTACCTTTTTCATCTTCTTCTCCTGTTATGCCCGAAGGCGGGTTAATCATCAAATGCTTCAAGTAGTCCTATTGCAAGCATAAAAAGCCCACTTATTGTTCCGACGAAGCACAAGAACCCAAACCAAAATTTCATGCCTTCTGAGACTTCGACGGTTGACTGTTGGCCGAGGAAATAACTGCCTACAAGCGCTACAATACCAATAACAATCAATAAAATCGGCTTCATCTTCTTACTCTTTTACTCGTTCGATTAGCCCTCTTCTTTTGAGGCGTTTGATAAAGTTCTTTCGGTTCAAAGCCTGTTCGTAATAGCAGTCTTTTTCAACGGTGATCTTCTCCTTAAAGACAGGTTTGCCGTCTAAGCTTATCGATGCTTCACGTACCAACTTCACAGGTTTGATCTCTCCCGTTTGGACGTTGAAGGAAAACAAGGTGTGGCCAGGCCCCTTCCTCATGCTGCCGATCAGCTTGTATTCCTGCTTTTGCTGTTCCAATAGCTCTACCTGCGTCTGGCAGATCATTTCATTGGTTATGCCTGATTCTGGTAATATGCGCATGGCTTACTTATTTACGGGTTCGATGGGACGCCAGTGGGTGACATATTGGGTAATATCGCGTCCTGTTGAATCTTCTACCCAGCAACCGTCTCGGCCAAATTCGGCAAAAGCATAACCGGACTCAGAAAAAAGAGGGCATTTGACCGAGTAATATTTTTCGTCGTAAGGCTCACCGGGTTCCGGCAATTCATCCTCCACACTGATCCAACGATAGGCCTTTTCCATGCCTCTGCGGTAGCCGAAAGCATCACCGGCAAGGAAATCATCAGTAGAATAACCGACGGGGCTTTTGTAAGGCCGCCCGTTCTTCCAAATCTTTTTAGCATACTCTCTGGCCGCTTCTTGGGGTGTTTTCATCGCTCGTTGAGTTTTTGAATGAAATCATCCAGATCAGAGGATAGGTAACCTCCATGTGCTTGTTTCATGTATTCTTTGAACGCCTCCACCGCTCTTGCTTTCAGCTTCTCCATCTCCTTCCTCTGGTCGTCGATTACCTTGCGAGCCAACTCTTCGCGTTTCTTGGATTCCTCCAACTCTGTGCGGTAGCGGGTAACTTCCTCTTCTGCGTCTTGCTCGGCAAGATCGACGGCTACCTCTGCGTTTTTACGTTTCAGAAGTTTCCCGTCCACATTCATATGCATCGAATACATCACCTCTCCGGGTAACTGTATCGCACTAAATGCGCTATTCCTGATAAATTCCTCGGCTCGTTTGCTTTTCATTTCCCATTCCTTTCTGCCCTCGATAGGGCTTCCCGTTTAATCTTGTTGATCTGCTTGCGTGTTACCTGAAATACCCCCCCCCCGAAAGGTGTTGCAGGTCTTTGATCTTCTCAGCGGGGATTTCGTCGATAAATTCACCGGTGCGATGGCTGTAAAGGGTTACCATTTCCGGATCGATCGTTTGGTTGATTTCGACTTTCATTGCGGTAGGTTTATGATGGTTACAAACTTTCTTGATCTTTTTGTAGCTTTTCGAGCAGGCGATCTGTGAAGCCTAAGGCATGATCTATAGCATAGTCCTTTTCGTGAAAATTAACCGCATTGCTGGCTATTAAGCCCGAGAGGATCATGCACGACATGTATTCGCGCTTGCTCAGTCCCCCGCACATCATATACCCTTTACCGTAGTTTACCATCTCTTCGCAGGGGAATGCGTTTGCGCTTCCTAACCATGCGCTCGATTTGTCTTTCATTTTGCCTCAAATTTTCAGGTTAAATACACTCTTTAATCCTGCCGATAATCTCGTCATCGGACACCTGATAACCCAGTGAAAGCGTGTCGCACAGGGTGCGGCGGAATTCTCCGGGTTTGTAATTCTCGACAGGAGATGTTCCCAGGTTAATCCTGGCAGACAACTCCCTGCGGATAACCTCGTCACGCAGTTCATCATCATCGATTTGGTTCAATATGTCGCCTACATAAACATCGACTTCGGTATTGACGTCCACACTAATAAATTTACTCATGATTATCTGGCTTTTAATAGTTTTGCGTATCTGTCTTTCGGCGTATCCCCGATGTGGATTAATCCTGCGTCTTCCAGTCTTTCGAGCTCTTCGACCATTTCGAACCAACTGATCGAAAGTTTGTCGTAGATACTCCGGAAAACAATGTTCAGCGGTTCGATTCTCTTCTCTTTTCGTTCGGCGGTCAGTTGCTCAATGGCTTCAAGGACGGTCATCTCTCTTTGCTTTTGAAGTAGCTTAACAGTTCATCTAAACTCATCAGGAGCGTGAATCTTTCTTTGTCGTGACATCTGGTGTCGGCAACTTCGGAACAGGTGTAGTTATCTTTCATGCTTTATCTACGGCTACTTCCGTTTAGCTTAATGAAGTTGAACATCTGTTTTAATCTGTCACCAAGCATCTTCCCATACATCTCAGAAAGAGATTCAAGCGTGAAATTTCCGGTAGCGTGGGTTATGGTTCCTTTGCGGTGACGCTCAAAGAGAAGATCGATCATCGGGGTTGATTCATTGCCGTAGTCTTTGGCGACTTTGGGCTCCCGGCCTATCTCGTCAATCACGAGCGGAGTATGAAGCATTTGGCTTGTGATACCTGATTTGGCAAGGTTGTACAACTCCATGCTTGTTTTAAACAGAACCGGGCAAACCTGCAATCCTTTCGACTGGACGAACTGATTGACCAACCTTGAATAAGCGTCCATTATCAGGGATTTTCCACAACCATAGCTCCCGATCAGGGCAACTCCGAGGAATAAATTTCCAGAGAAAGATTTATCCATTGTCGAGTATTTGTAGAGTTCGAGTATGACCGGCTCGTTACTGCAGTCTATCGTGAACTCGGAATACTCCCCGCGTTCGGACATCACGAGCTCCGCAAAAGCTTTCATCAATCTGGTGAAATCTGCCGGGGAATAGTCCAAAACGATTCTCTTGCGGATGGCAGCGCGGTATTTTTCCTCACGTTGAATTTGAAGGGACTTGATAATCCCGTCAATCGAAATCCGATCCTGAGATGCGTGTTGGGATATATTTTCCATTTTTCTGAGGTTTTTGTTTGTCCAGTTGAATCTTTAGCCAGCTCACAAAGTGGCTTTTCGTGTCATGTAGGGATTTTACCGTGTCTCCTCGGATGCGAAGTTCCCCGAAGAATTTCTCAAGCCACATTCGAGCCTCCTGTGTGTTTTTCAATCCACGCTGCATAGCTACCTGATCCAACCAGATTGTCTGCGTTTGCAGTTCTTGTTGAACGATTGAGAGCTCTGAGGTGAAATCCGAGCCTTCGGATGGGAGTTGTGTTTCCCCCATACCCCCTTCTTCTTTTTCTTCTTCCTTGTATGTGTCTTTTTCTTCAAGGGTATCAATACCCTTTGGATACCCTTTCAATACCCTTTCATATAAACCGTGTTTTTGAAGAAGTGAGATGATTTTTTTATGAGGCCGGCACGATTCCGTCAATTGCCCGTATTGAAATTCTATAAAGTCCGGGATGAAATATTTGTTTGCGCCGATTTGCTCAATTCTTCCCGACAATGCCGACAAATCATCATGGGTGACCCGATCGCCTATGTAAGCTGACGCAAGCGCCCAATTAGCCGACCAAACACCCGCTTGGTCGCATTTATCGAAGATGAACCGGACAAGGCATTTATGCTTACAAGAGAGAGACATAAACCACTCTTTGTCCCACAAATCGGTATCTGTAAATCGTTTTGCCATTACTTATATTTTTTACAATCCTTTTTGCTCTTTAAGCCTTTTAACCTCCTGCTGATAGTGCTTTATAAGCACCGTATATTCGGTCGGCCCGATTTTACTGATGTTGTGTCTTTTGATGTCCAAATAGGAAATAACCTTATCCCCGTACTTCTCGATAAGACCGTGATTATATCCGATCATATTACCTTCGTCGAACCTGTTACAACTCCTGCATTGCAGATTCACGTTAGATTCATCGTAGCGTAAACTCATGTGTTTCCGGTTGACATAATGACCTGCATCCGCATCCTTCCAGAAAACTACTTTTCCGCACGAAATACAGCGTCCGTAACCGGTGCTGTCGGAATCCCTCAATCGGACATATTCGCTGAAAATTCGGTCTAATTTGGCCTTGTAATTCATTAGTAACCCCTCCCATCCAATCTAACCTGCTCCTTTACGAAACTTATCTGCGTCCTGAGATTATCAGATTGATGTTTGCAGGTGGCGTTGATCCGGTCCAACCACTTGACTAACCTGTTTTCATGCCGGCAGCAACTCGTCAGGTATTTGTTGGCTACCGTGGCCGCCATGCAATCGATTCGATCTTTGTTTTCCTCGAAAGCCCTATTGATGGCTTCATCTTGCAGGAAAACAGCCTCGGCAAGCATCTCACCGGATCGGGCCATGTAGACGTTGAGAGTGGATAGCCGGTCGAGCAATACATTGATTTCACCGGAATAAGGGGCGTTGAGATACTGCTGTATATCGTGGGCTTCCCTGCAAAGCGGTTCGAGCCTGCCAGCCATTGTTTCAGGCAGTAACTGCCCATTGCACTCCACCAGAATATCATCCATCATGCGATCATTTTTAAAAGTTTACTCTTGATCTCTTCTCTGTACTTATTGGCCTTTTTAAGCTGTTCCAGGCAAAAGTCAATGAAAGGCTCATCCCGTTCTACCCGAAGGATTTTAAGGGCCAAATCCGGATTCTGAACCCGGGGATCGTATGCTATGAAATCACACCATTTTCGGCTTGTTACGATCAGGTTCCCCTGAATCTGGGTGTAATACTTCCGGTTCAGTTTCTTCAAATCCTCCTGCGTTTCCAATAGGAGGTACTCTACATAATTTTTCCCGCTGTAAGGACACTTGATCTCAATGATTCCATCTTCACCTACCAATCCATCCGGGGAGCCGCCGAAATATTCGTTATAGCGTATGAAGCCGCATAAATCGACTTTATTACCCGTTCTGGCTTCATACTGCATTCGGGCCTCGTCTTCATACTGCTGCCCCCATTTGACCTCTTTGTTGTTGAGTTCCTTGTAATCGAGGATTGTTCCGTTGGTGATCTGCTCGGATACTTTGTCGTAAACGTAATCCTTACTCGATTCGGAAAGTTTGCCGGCTTCCTTGTTGGCTTTACTTTTGGGCTCGGAGAGGAGATCGTCCAGCTCCGAGCTCGTAAACATTTCCAATCTGCCCGAATACCATTCAGGAGTTCTCTGTAGCTGTTCCATGCTCTTTGGCTATATCTTTCAAACCGAAAGCGTTGTTTGCGATCTGCTGCTCGACAAAGCTCTTTTCCTCCGGTTCGTCTTTTCTTCCCAGGGCCTTGCTGAGTAATTCGTCGTACTTGGCTTTGTCGATATGACCCCTTAAAAGCGCGTCTTTGGCCTCTTGCTCGGTGGAAATCGTTTCAGGATCGATCTCATTGGGAATAACCCTTGCTTCTACCGGGATAGGCCGTGCGTCGTAGAGTTCTTCAGCGGTCTGCATGCCCATTCCGATCTCAGGAGCGTAAGTTCGGGCGAAGAATGCCCCGGCGCGATATTGAAGCATCAGTTGGGGAATCGTCTGCCATTTCGAACCGTTTTTGGAATACCAACCCTCTTTCTTGGCCATATTGATGTCCACCCAAGCGCCTTCTAGCTTTTCGCCCGATTTGTCATAAGCCCACGCCCGGCATCCCCAATCGTCCTGTCCTTCGGTTCCGCGCCACTCGTAGCGGATCGGAGAAAAACGACCGCTGACGTTTAGTGCCGCAATCAGGAATTTGGACGACCAACCCGGATTGCCGTGTACGATATAAAGATTCTGCATAACCATCAGGGGGGACATCTTGATACGGTTAGCCATCTCAAGGGCGACAATGCAGTTGGGAAGGTTCTTTTCTCCCTGGTACATCGTGGGGACGATTGTTGAACTGCAAAGGGCTTTTGCCATCCTTTGGGCGTTCTCGAAGTTGTTTTGCGACCCGAAGACCAACATACTGTTATCCTCGATCACGGTAAGTTTGTTTTCTGATTCCATAACTACAATTTTTGAGGTTTGAGGGAGATTAGGGTCTCCTTTGCGGACAGGGCCGGTTCTGCCCCGGCGACAGCTTTGAATCTTACCCGCGAGAAAGGGTATCTGTCGGCTTCGTTTGTGTTGGCCCTGTCTTGCTGTACATCTCAAGGGCGCACTCCCCGCATCATTGCCTGCCACTTATCCGGGCGTCCCCGGTGGCTGCCTGTCCAAATTGCCCGTCTTTCCGGGCTGTCATTATGCTTGCAAGGTGTATTTCGCGTATTGAATCGGTTCGGGTTTTTCTCCTTTCAATCTCCGGAAGAATCCCGGTCGGGTCATGCCCTCCACCAATTCGGTTTTAATCCTCACTCCTGATCGCCTAAGATCATAAATCCGTGCGCCTAACCGGTAACAACCAAATTCCCTGAGAGCTTCCATCGGGGTAATACTGCCGTGCTGGCGCATATACTCCAAAACTTTGTGTTTGTGATTCTCTGTTCTCATGGTATTGAGTGTTTTGATTTGTCCTTTAAAAACTCCGCGGGCCTCACGGATGGCGGAGGGGTGACCCGGATTGCCGTCCGGATCGTAAAAATGGCTGCTAACCTAAACCAACATTACTAACCTAACCTGCTTTACGGTAGCAGGAACCGTTAACTAACCCATGCCCTTACATCGTTCGATTCAGGCGGTATTACTTCTTCCAAATGGTCGATATACTGAACCTGTGCCCGGTAAACGCTTAAATCGAAAAGCTCCGGATCGTCGAAATAATCCTCTCGCATACGCGACAAGTCGACCGACACAATTACATCCACGCCATCCTGCGATACGGGCTCCAGTTCCTTTTCCATCACATCTCCCTGTTCCATCCAACCGAGAAGATTGCCTATCTGACGACCAATAGCGGCCAGTGTTTCATCCTTGTATTTAAATGGGGGTAAATTCGTCGATGCCATAGCTACTCAGTCTTTAAGTATTTCTTGATACCCGCTTCACCCCGCTTGGTCGTTGCGATCAGAACCGCTGCCAACACCAGCCCCCAGAAGTTGATCCGGAAATCCTGCGCTGCGGGATTGTCGTTGACGATCATCAACCCGGCAACTACTGCCAGAAAAAACCGAATCGCTTTCATAAGGCTTTGGATTTTTCAGGGTTAGACGATTTATCACCCTGCCAGCACTCAATCAGACAGAAAACGACACGGAAGAATGGAGCAATAGATTCATACTGCTCGTGAGTAAGATTGGAAAGGGTGTTGGCTATTTCCTCATTCGATAGTTTGAGGATAGATTCAACGCGTTTACGGGCGTTAGCCGTAGCATCGGGTACACCTGGTGCACCTGCTGCCAAATTTTCACCGGTTCGCATACGAGAAAAAATTTGGAATATGGATATACAAAAGAGGGCAACCCTCTCTTGAAGTTTTGCGAACCGGTCGAGACTACCGAAGTAGAATCGTCTCAAGAGGGCTGCCTTATCAGCAGTAGAAAATATGTCTTGGCTGTATTCAGTAAGTCTACAACCGGTTCGCATTACAAATATGGGCAAAGTTTCTGACTTTACCAAATCTGCACGCAAAATATTTTCACAACCGCTCATTTATTCTTGATAATATTTTGTTTTCACAAATTCGTTTTTTACTTTTGAAGCGCGTAAGAAATGAAAGGGTATAACGCCTCATCATTTTAAGGAAGCCTCGAAAGAGGCTTTCTTGTTTACTGTCCGGAGGTTAGATGCGTTGACAAGTCCCTTTTTCTTCACCCTTTTTTAAATTTCTTACGCATAATGAAAAACGGTGACTTAGGCAATCGCCTCTACTGTGGAGGAGATAAGCCAACCCATGTGCGCTCTTATACGAGGATTCGCTATGGGAAACAAGAGTCTGTTCGTGAACATTGCAGGGGTTCTTGGGGCTCACGCAGGTAACGCGACAACTCTGTAATGGTTCGATAGCTTCCCGCCTCCGGACTTTATTTTCACAATCGCTGTTCATTTCTTTTCATTATTGGAGGGTGGGTGGGATTCGATACCCACAACTGCTGTCTAACTGCTCGGACTTACGGATTTATCCTGCCCTACATCTGCTGCCGTACTACTTGTACTACCACCCTTTTATTTTGCACCCCTTAGCGGACTCGAACCGCTACCTGCTCACACGCGCACAAAAACATCTTCAGTCAAGCAATAACCAGTTATGCGTGTTCGCCGTCTCTCTCCCGTTAGACTAAAGGGGTAAATCAGCACTCCCACCGAGTTGTCAAACCTTTTTACTCTCTGCTATGAAAGTTGCGGGAGTGCCGAGTTTTGTTATCTTTGTAAGTGTCAAACCTTAAAACTTTACTGCTATGACACTCAATCAGTTTATCAGTGAAACGCTTACACAAATCGCAGAAGGTGTCAATCAAGCCAAGCCAAAGTACAAGGAACTTGGTGGAGTAATCAATCCTCAAGGATTTGAACAGATTGAAGGCGGTATTCCTTATGCCAAAGCACGCCCAATGCATGGTGTTGCATCTTTGCTGTGCAATATCCAATTTGAAGTAACACTTGCCGCAGACACGTCGACTGATGGCAAAACAGGTATTGGTGTATTTTGGGGTGACATAGGAATTGGTGTTAAAAACTCGGAATCCAACAAGGAAACCACACTTAACAAAGTCTCATTCAACGTCCCAGTACAGCTTCCTTAAAAGTATCGGTGGGCATCCATGCAATACTCTTTACTACTCTTGTAAATCAGAATGCCGAATAGGTAGATTTTGCGTATTTGGCATTCTCCTTTATAGGTAATTGTCTCTCGTATCATAACTTTATAATTTTTCAAGAAATCATTGGTTAGTTATTATTTCAATTATTACCCAGAGGCAAAATATGACGATAGAAAGGGTTGCTACCAGTGCCAATGCCATAAGATTGGATTCGGTGTTGTCGCTCATGGCTCTATAAGTTTTCAAGAAACTCTTTGATCGCCTCTCTATCCTCATCGCTGACTTCGTCAGAAAGAGCCAGCCGGGAAAGGTTAGCCCTCAGTGGATTCAAAGCTGAATCCGGAGCGGGGCCGGGTGTGATGATAAATTCGTCGTTCATGGCTGTATCGGTTTTAGTTTCAAGTATGGCTGCTATGTAGTAGAGGAAGGGTTACTACTATCAAGAGTTATCCGGTTCAAATTCTTCATTTAAGCGCATGAGGCGGTCAGCGATCTTAATAGCTCGATCTGGTAAATCGGTTAATAGATTTTCTCCTGGGTTATTTAAGTAGGCAATCAATACTTTCGTTGCTATCTCAAGGCGCATATCTTTCTTTCTTCTGGCTGCTTTTATCTCAGCAACTTCCAGCGCGAAAGGACTATAAGGAGGACGGCTTGGCATGGCTGTGTAGGTTTACTGTTTTGCTTCAAGAATAGGTAAGCTGGCTTCGGTAGAAATGTAGATCACCTTATTCGCAGATAGATTTTGCTGGCGAACACACAGATACTGAATGTAAGTAGGCGTTATGCTGCCGTTTTCGATCTTGATAGCTTCGGCGGCACCTTTAGCACGTTCAATCTCTGCCTGGGCGTTGAGTTTCTCGGCTTCAAGATTAGCCTTAGCTTCCTCGATCTTGATACGTCGGTTCTGTTCGGCTTTGGCAAATTCAGCTTTGCCGCTCATTTCTTGCTGCCATACGGCGTAGCGAGGGAATCCGACCATGCAAAGCACAATAAGAGACACCACAAGTGCTACAATTCCAGTAAAGGTCAATACGTTTCTCATGCTATCGTGTTCTAAGGTTTTTTAATGCTGTTCTCTTGCGCTTCTTATCCCCGGTGCGACTGTCAAGGTCGGTGATGGCCGACAGGTCAAGCCGCATTGCATCGTACAGGGATAGCTTATTGTCTTTATCCAACCTGAATCCTCCGCATAGATGATAGTTTCGCAGCCGTTGATAACTCACTCCCCTCAACCTGGCAATCTGCGGTAAACAAAGGCGCAGCCCGGAGTTTTTCAGATCATACAAACCCGCCTCATTCAAGCTCTTGAGGTCGCTTAGGCTCACAAAGCCAGCATCAAGAAGCGCTTTAGGGTCAATATGTAAGGTTACGTCTGACATGATTAAAATTCTGTTGTGTATTCTATTTCATTCCTCCGACCCCGGCGAACACGCCGCACAAGCGTATCATCAAAATCCAACAGTTGAGAACTGAACAACAGGAGTAACACGACTGCCCCGGCCTTACGCTTGATAGGAGATAAATCAAAACTGATATTGAAGTTGACGCAAAACCACCACGCGGATAATTCATTGATCTTGTTAATTCCGATCTTAGCATAGATCGACCGAAATTGATTCATTACCGTATTCACCGATTTATTCAGTGTATCGGCTATCTCTTTTTGAGACAGGCCCCATGCGGCCAGTTCGGCGACCCGATTTTCTTCTGCGGTAAGTCTGGCGTTAGCGTTCATCACTTCTTACTCTTCGCCCCAGGGGACATTTACTCCGTATTTCGCAAAAACAACCTCAATTGCTGCCCGTTCTGCCGGGGTGTGATCTACCTTACCATCACGCCGGGCGTTGAATTGTACGCGGCTCGTAATACCTAAAGCTCTCTTGATTTCCTCACGGATCAATACCTGATGCCGTTTCGGTGCGTCACCCATCCCCTTTTTGAATGCGTTTGTCATTTATCCGGTTTTTAGTGTATATTTGCTATTTACAGAATGATAAATCCGATTTACCTTTGTGTTTGATCGGTTATCACATTGCAAATATATATCAATAAATATCAAAAACAAATAAATTTGATATTTATTTTGAGATAATTTGACATTTAATTTTCAAATGGCTGATATAAAAGAAGATATCCGGGCTCGATTAAAGGAAGCTCGAGAATGCCTTGGTTTGCAATCGAAAGATTTTGCAGAAAAAGCAGGATTAGCTCAGGGGAATTACTCTGCAATAGAAGCAGGAACGCGATCAGTCGGAGATAGAGTGCTGAATAAAATCGCTGACAAATTATCAATAAATATCAAATGGTTGCGCACCGGTGAAGGCGAAATGCTGAAAAAACCACAGATCGAAAGCAATGCCGTCTTAATCCAGAACCCGGAGATAATGATGGTACCCCTCATTTCCAAGTATGCTTATGCGGGTTATTTGGCCGGGTATGGGGATGATGAGTACATGGAAGCCTTGCCAACCATCCCATTTATTATTCCGGAAGGTCAGACGCACCGAGGCGAATATGTGGCGGTGGAAGTGAAAGGCGATTCAATGAATGACGGCAGTATTGAAGGAATTGCAGAAGGAGATGTTGTGCTATGCCGCAATATTGACCGTTCGCTGTGGACAAACTATAAATTACACCTGAGAAAGTGGAATTTCGCTATCGTGCATAAAGAAGGAATTATCATCAAACGGATCATAGCCCACAACGTAGAGGCGGGAACAATAACTATACACAGCTTAAACCCTGATTACCGGGACAAAGTAATTGATCTGAACGACGTGGTTAAGATTATGAATGTGGTACAGTTACAGCGAAAACCGATGATATAGCTTACTAGTCACTCTGCCATCACATGAAACATTGTGACTATAAAACTGAGACAAATAAAACAGGGGCTGTTCTATAGCCCCTGTTTTATTTGAATATATCCAGTTTCGCTAATCTCAACGCATTTTCGTCCGCTGACACCCGTAGATAGTTTCGGGTCGTTTCGATAGACGAATGCCCCAACAATAGCATAATATCGAACAAAGAAACAGCTCCGGAAAGGTGCAAATTTGTAGCGAACGATCTGCGAGCCGTGTGGCTTGTCACCAAATCCCATTTCGGGTGCTCCTCGATAATTGCCTGCCCTGCGATATGCTTTTTAATCTCGACCGGGTAATCCATTGCTTCCGTCATTCGACAAATTATTTTGATCTTTTTGTTGATGTCTTGATCCGGGATGCTTTCAAACAGGAACCCAGATGAGATCAGTTTACGGGCTTTGCTGTTGAGTGGGATTGCAACCTTCTTTTTGGTTTTTTTCATGTAGACATTTACAATCCCCTCCCGAATATTAAGTTCTTTTATAGAATTAAAATCGGACACTCGCAACCCGGTATAGCACCCAAATAAAAACTTCGCCCGTGCGACATTATACATTTTGACCTCATACGAAGTCAAAATATCCTCGCTATTAATCCTCTTAAGAAATTCGGATAGTGTTTCCTCGGTCAACTCCTGATCGGCTATTGCATCAATTTCATCCGAAGTCAAGTATACTGCGTCTTTGGGGTGAGATTCCACCTTAACCCCAATCAGAGGCTTCAAATCAAGTTTCCCGCGAGCGTGATTATATACCCGCTTTACAATTTTTATAACGCCACCCGCATAATTATTGGATTTACCTTTTTCGTACATCCATTGAGTAATCTGGTCACAACCTCCGGCAGATACCCATTTAAACGATATGATTAGATGCTTTTCTTTTTCAAAATCGCGTAAAATCCGGAGTGTAGATTTCCATTTGGTCTGGGTGGATAAAGCATGTGCAGAATCCGTTTGGATCATATTCTCCATATAGTCGCATAGCCCTTCTACCACCCTATCTGGCTCATCCAACAAACACCGATTAAAGCGATCCCAAAACTCCCACGGCTCTGGGGTAATACATTGTTCTGTAAAATAATTGCAGGCATCCTCTGCGGCTTTCTTTTGTTTCCTGAGAGCGGCGTTTTTTGCCACGGCTTCTTTGTCGGTAGACGGAGCTAATATTTTTTCGCTATATTTGCTCCAAGTGGACGGCTGTATGCTGATCCCTGTGGATTTCTTGTACCGCTTTCCTCTGTATCTCACAACAACGTCTATACAACTCGTTGCGTCAAGGGTGCTTTTGTGTATACATAGATTGACCGACATAAGGGATCATTTAGGGGAACGTTTTACAAAATTATAACGTTTTGCAAAAATAAAAAACGCCCTACAAATAAGGCATTTAATAATATAATGCAATCACAGAATTTTGCAAAAATAGTCCTGCTAGAACCACAGAAATTCCTGATAATTAATACATTATCAGGAATTTTAATTTTACAACAGGAACGAATTTAGAAACGTTTTATATTCTCAAGGGATAAAACGCCTAATTCCTATCTTCCTCCACAAGAGAAAAATTAAGGTTACCCCTACCCACCGGACACCCACACCCTCCACGGTCTTTTTCGTTTTCTCAGTCACGACGGTCAATCAACTATAAACCAGCGACTAATCGCAGGGTGTGGTCGATTATCGTGCAGGCAGGGGAATTGGCTGGAATGTAATATTTTGATTATCAGTTTACATTCAGCCCCGTGAAGGACATAAAATCGTACCTTCACTTATTTATTTCAAAACTATAAAACAACACTGGGATACAAGAAATAACCTAATCTCTGTACAAAACATGTCATTTTATATCGATCCGTTCAACCGGTTGTTTCTTCACGTCATCCAGCGGCATACTGCAATATCTAACATTCTCGAAATCAATAGTTTTCAAGTCTATGCAACGGATGTTGCTATTGTACATGGTGCGATAATAAATGATCCTATTTCGCGTATCCGTGACTACTGTGAATTGCGTAGCGCTCGGGACATCAGCAGATGCTTTCCCCCAAGGTTGTTCAGTACCCGTCGGAATATCGAAATTATTCAGGATATGAAATGCCTGAAAAGCACTTTCTTGTGCAGACGGTTGTTGCGGTGCTGTCAGTTGAAAGAAAGTCGCACGAACAAACCGGGATGGCGGGGTGAAATCTCCCGGAAGTCCAAGTAAACCGGCTCCATGTCCGAAAGACTTCATCTGCAAAGGACCATAATCATGTTCTAGGGTTGTCCCGGGCTGTAAATTAATATAATTATTCAAGTTTGTCCAGTGCCATTCCAAGCCGGGGGAATTGGTCAATACCCCCAAAGGGTTATCGTAAAAACGCATGGTTTCATCCACTATTTCGAGTACGACCTGCCGTCCCGAAGGTTCAGTGAACCGCCAATGAACGGTAGAGGAACGAGGTTCGATATTGGTAACCCGTATGTTTTGAAGTTTTTCTTTCACCTCGTTGACGGTTTCGCATTCTCCTAATACATAAGATGCCAGTTGGAAGTCTGCCAAACTTTTCTCCTTTTGAGAGGGATCATAGGGAGGATATTTCCCGTAATTAGGAAAATAGAACAGTCCGGCAGACAGGCCTTTTTCATTAATACCTTCCACCATAAATTCCTTTTGTTCCACGGACAAACCGAAAAACCCGTGTTTGGTTGTGAATTTCATTCCATCCCCTCCCGAAGGAGTAAACGATTGAAGTTCCTGATCACGGGGAACAACCACATACATCGTATTCATGACACTTTCCGCCCACTCGACAGTACGTGCGGCAACGACTGAACCATCGCTGCTTTTTAAGGTAATACCGGTACAGGCTGCTATCGGTGCTTGTGGTGGCAAATCGATTGTATCGGGCAATTTTGACGGTTGTTTTGAGTTCATAGGTCACAATTTTAATGTTCTACAATAAAACACTTGAAGCATTTTCGCGAATAGTAGATACAGTTATCAGGCTTTCCGCGTCCGAGACAGATTCGCGAGGTGTCTATGATTACACTCCTTCCAGTATGATTTCTTTTCAAGCAGTTTTAGGATGTTACTAATGAGGTATATTTTTATAAATGACATTGAAAAACAGAGGTACGTTTTCACGCGTCTGTTTCATGGAAGGAACGATTCGATTCTCCCGTCACGGGGCAAGACGCTGCCGGAGCCACTCTCCGTCCCCTTCCCGCGTATAGAGGATACGGTCGTGCAGCCGGTTTTCACGCCCCTGCCAAAACTCGATCCGCTCCGGCGTAACCGCATAACCGCCCCAATAATCAGGACGTTTTAGCCCGGAAATGTCGATACTTGCCGGATGGTCCCGTAAGTCTTGTGAAGCCGGAGAATCTACCAGGGGTATATTATTCGCCTTTTGGTCACCTTCCTGCTTCTGACCGTGACTCAGACCATATCGGTCACGCATGTGCACGAATTCCCGCATCAGTCCGGTCCGGCTTCCGATCACCCGGCTTTGCGGCGAAACTATCGCGCCGATGCGGCTGCCCAACGGCCGGGAATCGAAATAAGCATCGGACTCCGCTGCGGACAGCTCGACAGCACGGCCTTCGATATGCACCTGGCGTTCGAGGCCGTACCACAAAAACGAGAGCGAGACGCAGGGATTGGTTTCGATCTGCTGCCCTTTCCGGCTTTCGTAATTGGTAAAAAAGACAAACCGGCCCTCCTCAAGCCCTTTTAACAATACGGTACGGGTCGACGGGCGGCACTCCTGCGAAACGGTGGCCACGACCATAGCGGTCGGTTCGACCAACCGGGCTTCGACCGCCTCTCCTAACCACTCTTCAAATACGACCAACGGATCGTCAGGCATCTGGCACCGGCGCAGACCACCTTGTAAATACTCCTTGCGGATCGAAGCGATATCCATAAAATTCATCTTTTATATTGGTTCAATTTTCATTAGCCGGTTTTCCGTCTGCTTGCACGGAAAGCGGTTTACCCCGCCTGCGCAGCAGCATCCACACGAACGGCAGCATCGAAGCCAGCGTAATAAACGTGACGACGAGAAAATCATCGGTCACCCCCTCCACATAGGACTGTGCGTGCGATACCGTTTCGCGGGCCGTATGAAAGGCCGTGCGGTAAGTCAGGATCGACGTGAGCACGGCAATGCCGATACTGCCCGAAAGCTGCTTGATGCTGTTCGAAATCCCCGCCGCCGCCGCCATCTGCTGCTGGGTAAGGTTCTGCAGCGAGAAAAAGTTGAGCGGAGCGAAGGTAAGCCCCATCCCGAAACCGCGCAGGTAAAGGACCAGCATGATTTGCGCATGCGAGGTGTGGATCGTGAAACGGCTCGCCAGATAGAAGCTCGCCGACATAACCATCACCCCGAGAAAAACGAGCACCAACGGTTTCACATAACGAGTGAGCACCCCGGAAACGGTCGAAAGGACGCCCTGTATCATGCCGACGGGCAGGAAGACACTGCCGGCCATTACAGCCGTATAGCCCAGGCCTTCCTGCATATAAAGCGGCAGGAGATAGGTCCCCCCGAGCATCCCGATCCCGAAAATGAACAACGTGACCATCGACACACCGAAATGAAAGTCTTTCAGCAGCCGGATATTCAACAGCGGATGTTTTTGCCTCCATTCAGCCGCTATGAAAACCGCAAGGGCGACGGCCACCACTATGAAACAACCGATAACCACGGGCGATGACCATCCTTGCGGATTCGTCGCGGCGTTTCCCCGGGCCAGCGCATAAATCGTCAACGGCATGAATACGGCAATGGAGGTAAATCCGAGCCAGTCGAAACGGCCCTGAACGGGATTTTTCCACTCTTTCTGCACGAACAGGCCCAACAGGACGGCAAAAATGCCGATCGGCACATTGATATCGAAAATCAGATGCCAGCTCTTTTCGACCAGGAAACCGCCCAGCAACGGACCGAACGAGATCGAAGCGGCGGCAGCCACCGACCAAAGACCGAGAGCCACCCCGCGCTGCCGGGGCGGAAACTCACGCGTGACGATGGCCAGTCCGAGCGACTGGATCATGCCGCTGCCAACTCCCTGTAACGCCCGTGCAGCAATCAGGAAACCGTCGGTTCCCGCACGCCCGCAGAGCCACGATCCCAACGTAAAAATAACCATTCCACCCAAGTAGAGTTTCTTGTTGCCGTATCGGTCGGCCAACCAGCCGGCCGACGGCAGCATAATCGTCATCGTAATCATATAGGCGGTGATGACCCATTCGGCCGACGAAATCCGGATATGGAACGCCGACATGATCGTCGGGATACCCACATTGACCACCGTCACGTCCAGCACGGCCATAAACGTGCCGAGCATAATCATTCCCAACACCCACCATTTATATCCCCGGCTCTGCTGCAAACGGGCCTGCATCTCTCGTATCTTCATTTTATCTCCTTTCGGGGTTCTGCTTCCTGTCTCTTTTGAAGTCCTGTTTTCAGCGGGACAAAAAAAGTGCCACCGGCAGGTGTGGACGCAAATTTGCATGGGATAAGGATCAATCGACGTTTCAAACATTTATCTTTACACTATGACTGAGCGAACCTCGAAGCGGTGGTGGAAGCGTCCTGTCACACTTGTGGCGGGAGGTGTGCTGTTGCTTGTGCTCCTGCTGGCAGGAGCCGAAATCTGGATCGGGATAAAAATCCGCCGCACCATCGAGCGCGAAGCGGCCGCCCTGACCGGCGGCATCTGCCGCGTGGAGGTCAGGCACGCCCGTTTTAACCTCTTTAACCGCTCGGTACGCCTGCGCGGCATAACGCTCAGCACCGACAGCACGGCGCTCGCAGCCAAAGGTACCCCGCTCGAGTCGCTCAGGATCGAACTGGAACAACTTTTCGTCAAAGGCATCCGTTGGAAAAACAGCAGGGGTGACCGTTCGCTTTCACTCGGCGAACTGACCCTGCAATCTCCCGTCGTACGTCTGGTGCGCAACTCCGATTACAGGCGTCCGGACCAGGACAGCACGGCACCAAAATCCAAAAGAGACGCCCGCGAACAACTGGCCGCATTCGCAGGTCAGATAGCCATCGGTCGCTTTGCACTGACCGGCGGGACGTTCGACTATTGCGAACTCAGGAACGGCAAGCGGCTTTGCCACGGTATCGATGGCATTACGCTCCAAACCGACCACCTCGGCCTCGACGCTTCGTCCAGCGATCCGGAGCATGATTTTCTCAGCGGCGACTTCCATACCACGATCGGCGGCATCACCTACCTGCTGGACGACGGTAACATAAAACTGGAGATAGATTCACTCGGCGTCGACACCAAAACCGGAGGGCTCTCGCTCCGGGGTATCCGCCTGCTGCCGCAACTTCCGAAAAGCGACT
>OGPV01000938.1_pt1 | contig 21158 bp, 18 predicted proteins | sample 1553001 | NCBI WGS metagenome assembly OGPV01 (sample SAMEA2580268, study PRJEB22360) | human gut metagenome | biome: human gut; feature: human-associated habitat; material: faeces | place: Denmark | collected 2008/2010
TTGTTGCTCAGGAACTTATAAATAAAGTTAAATTATAGTGTTGCGGAATTAAGGATTAAACAATACGGAGAATCGATTTCACGCGAACGTAAAAAATGGGTAAATGGAACAGAAAAAAAAGAGGTTCCCATTGAACACATGATTGAACATGGCAAATCTCGCAAGTATGTAAAGGCAAATACTCTGAGTAGATATAATGTTTTAAAGAAATTAAAGAAAAAACTAAAAGATTTTAAAGACAATAATAATTAAGAAATAGCTCCATCTTCAGTTATGCAAGATGGAGCTATTGTATTTTAAAGCAATTTATATTAGACAACTAATTAGACGCATTAGACAAAAACACACAAAGTAATTAGACGCTTAAAAAAAACTCAGATTTAAAATGCATGATATTGGAGAAAATTAGAATTTCTTCCTACATTTGCAACCGTCGAAGAAACAAGATAAAAGCCGGAATGATTCCGGAATGTCTTGAATCATCTTCGTAATACAGAATTTAGAAACATGAAATGATAGCTCGGTGCAACAATACTGTCCCACAGAAGCATCTTTCAAAAAAAAACCTATAAAAAATGGACGACGAACAAAAAAAAGAACTAACAATATTGGAAGACAAAGCTAAATGCTTCTATACTTGTTTCTGTCTTTTAGAAAAAGGGAAAGACGAAAATAATAGTGAAGAAGTAACAGTAGCATTGAAAGTAATCTTGCGTAATTACGTGAGAGAGATTTTCGATTTACTGAAATCGCTTAAAGAATCAATATCATGGTCATTACTGGATGATAAGAAAGATACATTCTATAAGATAAAAATAGAATTAGGGCCAATGCTTGCCGATTATAAGGTCATTGAAGAAGACGAAGATAGACTTAGTCTGATTGACGAGACCATTCTACTGCTTAATGAAGGTTGTCAAGGATTTAGATTATCGTTTACCGATGACAACTATTATGAGAATCTCTTTCTGAAGGTACTCAAAAAATATCGTCAGGAGAATGATAAAAGATTAGAGCTTATTTATAAGCAAGATTACCAAGATGAGACAGACTTCTATCCGGATGAGACACTACTTAAAAAAGCCATATTAGTGAAACGCAAGGACACACTTTTCGAATCAATCTTCGGCAAAGTTTTCCACAACAATGGTAGGGATATAACAAAAACTGTTGTTTATATTCTTGAACAGAAAGAGCAAACTGACGCTAATATAAACGATTTTTTGGATAAGTTCCTCTCTTACCAGATTGCTATGGAGCATTGCAATACGCAGAAGGAAAACAAATTCGAGAACATCGTGTTCAAAGATAATGTAAATGTGGACAAGGTGATGCTAAAGCTGAAAGACTTTATCGCCGACAACACATTAAGCGCTCAGAAGCATTGGTTTATCGTTTATAAAGTCTTATCAAGCAAGTCTTGGCTTAAGGTAAAAACACAAAAGCGTTTCGCTGAGCAGATAAATTCCGCTTTCGGTCTTAGTCTCAAATGCACCACAAATGACCTAAAGAAAGTAGATAGTTATTTCAAATCAAAAGACTACAAGGAATGGACACTTGATGATAAAAACGCCCCTACGTGCTGCGATAAATATAAAGAGATTGCAAATAAGCTAGACTATGAGCTTGAAGATTCAAAGTATGCTAAGCCCGGTAAGACGATAACTACCCAAAGGATAGAAAAGTTCAGATAGTATCCCCCAACAGTATCCCCCAAAACATCAAATTATATCCCCCACATCCCCCAAACGGAATCGTGGGGGATTTTTTTTCCCCTATAATTTGGGATTTTCTGTACTTTTGCACCCGTCGGAGATACAAGGCAAAAACCGGAATGGTTCTGGCTTATCTTGAATCATCTCCGTATTTTTTATTATTATGAACGCAAAATTGATGCGTGTGGTGCAGCAGGGCGAGGCCTTCGCTGTACAGAGTCAAAGAGTGAGAACGTACAACTCACAATCTGTTTCATTGATTCAAGATTACTTGAATTAGTTTTAAATTATTAACCGAGTGGAGTGAGTAAGGAATCTCCGGAGATAAAGTAGCGCTACGTTTCTCGCTTTCTTTACTCTTAAAATTCATTCGATTATGAAAAAGGATTTTAATGACATCCACAAGTTGATGAACTGCCAGCACACTCAGAAGAGCGGCATGGCTTACTACGATGATACTCATTATTTTCTGTTTGCCCCCGATGAGCCTGTGGTGGGCAGCATGCCACGCTTCCACCGTCTCGGCGTTGCACAGCAGTTGAATGACGGCTCCTTCGAATTCGTTCCGAAACCGCAGCTCAAGACGCAGTCGCTGCTGATCAGGAAGCTGGCGCACGGCAGGGTGTCGAAGACCAAGGATGGTGCCATCCAGCTCACCCTGAAGGTTTACTGCGATGAGGGTGTGAACATCAGCGAGGCTATTGCTGCCGAGGCTGAGATAGCACGAGATGCCATCGTTGAGTATCAGCTGAAGAGATAAACTAAAGGATTAGGGCTTTCTAGAAGAAGAGGAATAAGAGAAACAAGAAGAACAAAATCTTCCAATATTCCAGTTCTTCCAATATTCCAAAAAGGGTATTTCAAGACAAAACCTCTTTTTATAGATTCTATAACTAATTAATATATAGATAGTTATATAAAGAAAGAAGAGGAAGGAAACCCTCAAAAAATTAATTGGAAGAACTGGAATTGGAAGATTCCCCAAATCCCCACTTCCTCTAAAAAGCTCATTATCAAACAATTATCGAAAAATGAACAAGACAAAATTGAAGTACGACATTACAAAAAACGCCGCTCCGAAGATGCCCAAACTGGGAAAAGGCACCGAATGTGTGCAACTTTTGCTCTCTCAGGTATCAAAAGACATGCACGAACCCCTTGTTCCGATGCTCTTCCCTATTCTTGGAGCGCAGGTCAGCGGCACGGAATTTCAGTATCCCGACCTCAGTTGGAAGGAATCATGTGGCATGATGGCCAATCTCGTTGCCGATTCTGGCTGCAATAAAGGACAATTGGGAAACTTAGTGGAAGCCATCTGCCGAAACTTCCGAGAACACGATGAAAAGGAATTGGAGAAGCTCGTGGAGTGGCAGAAACAGATAAAATCCAAGTCGGCAAACAAGGAAAAGCCTGTAAGACCCGACGTGAGTTTCTGGTTTCCACCTGCCGATGTAACCAATGCGGCCTTTATTCTGAACGCCATGGGATGCGAGAACCTGGGCGAAAGAACGCAATACCTCAATCTGCCCGAGGTGGAGATGGCCGACAGGATGTGTGGCGGACATAAGCAGATATCTCAGATGCTGCGCAATATCTACGACCGCCAGCGAGCCGGAGCTCTGAGAGCAACGGCAGACGGCATAACAGGTAATCCGGTTCTGCGCGCCAATCTCACGCTCTCTTCTACCCCATTTGCAGCCCGCAAGTTTTACAAGAACGAGCTCTTCAATGGTACTTTCGGCCGAATGGTATTCTCTTATAAGGCGCGCCAGGCGCGAGTGGGAAAGATCCCAAGACAGGGTGAATATGATGCCGGTTTCTTTGAAAAGCTGGATGAGTATCTGGTGAAACTCAGCATCTGTAAGGGACGGTTTATTATCAAGCCTCTGAACTCGCTTACCGACCGTCTGGCGGCAGATATGGCTACGCTTGCTGACTTGACGGATGATGATGTGCTGTGGGATATCTCAAAGCGCTCCATCGTGTCGGCATGGAAGGCGGGCTGCCTGCTCTGGGTGCTGAACGACCAGACTTGGACGAAGGCGATGGGTGAGCTTGTGGAGTGGCTGGTTTATCATGATATCTGGAGCAAGATGCAGCTATTCGCCGACCTGCTGAACCAGGATGCTGACTCGGTAAGCGAGGCACAGCGAAGAGGACCTAAGAACCTGCTTGACGACCTGCCAAACCCTTTCAACGAGGCGCAGCTGGAATCGCTCCGCTTGCAGCTGGGGAAATCGAAAGATGGCACGAAGGGGCAAATCAGGAAATGGGTGTTTCGCAAGTTTATCACCTTTTCGGCAGAAACGGGGCTTTATACTAAGACTGAGGAGTACTTGACAGGAAGCGGGACGAGCGATGGAATCGCTCGGAACGGGGGCAAGAGTGGCGGCTCTGGAAGAAAGAAGAAAGAGGCTGATGACGAGCAGAAGGAGATGGCTGCTGATGCCAAGAAAAAGAAAGGGAAAGGGATATGATGGAGAAATATGAGATTCAGAAACTGCGCGAACTTCCGATAGAGAAGGTTGCGAAAGAGATGGGGATGAAGGTGGAGCACCATAAGGCGCTCTGCCCCTTCCATGACGACCACCACGCCAGCCTTACGTTCAACAAGACCAAGAACAGCTGTAGATGCTATGTCTGCATGAGGAGTTCCATCGGCACCATCGACCTGGCGATGAGATACCTGGGGAAGGATTTCCCGGCGGCTTGCCGATGGCTCGCAGAAGAACATCAGATTCAGCTGGAGGAGGATTCTTCTTCGGGGAAAAACTCTTCCTTTGGGGGCTCTTCGGGCAGAGGGGCTTCTTCGGGCTCTTCATCCGATGATTCTTCTTCGGGTGATAATTCGGGGAAATCTTCCTTCGATGCAGGCAGGTATGCGAGATTCTTTGAGCATCCCTGGCTCAACCAGGCAGCTCGGAGATTTCTTTTCGAGGAGAGAAAGATTGACTGGAGAGTGGTGAACTGGTGCCGACTGACTTCATGGACGGATAAGAAGGGCATCAACTGGCTGCAGATTCCTTACTTCGATACCGATGGGCGGCTTATAGGAATCCAGAACAGAAATCTGGATTACACGAAGAAAAAATCTTCATCGGGAGGTTGTTCTTCTGAGGGGAATGTTTCTTCTGAAGAAAAAAGTCCGGGCGAAGAAAAGGAGCAGGATGCTCCCCGCTTCCGGTTCCCTTACGGCGCAAGATGCAGCATCTATAACCTGCCGGTTGTGAAGAGACTGAAAACGGGCGAGAGGCTGTTTATTACGGAGGGATGTAGCGACTGCTGGGCGATGCTTTCTGCCGGACATAAGGCGATTGCCATCCCTTCTGCCACGCTTCTCAAACCCGAGGATAAGCAGCTGCTGGTGGATATCGGAAGACTGTATCAGGTGGAATTCCACATGTTTCCCGATCAGGATGTGCCGGGCGAAAGCCTCTTTATGCAACTCAGGGAGATGCTCCCCCAGCTGGTTCACCACCAGTTGCCACCGGGCTGCAAGGATTTCAGCGAATACTATCTTTTAGGGGCTGCTGCAACTTCCGGGAGCAAGGAGCCGATAAACAAATGATTAAAAAATTAAGATTATGGAAGATTTTATAAACCGCACGTATACGAAGAAGGAACTGGGACTGATGTACTTTCCCGAGAGTATGCCACGCACGGCCGTGAATCATCTCATGAGTTGGATTCGGCGTTGCCAGCCGCTCTGGGATGAATTGCAGCAGATGGGGTATGAAAAGACTTGCAAGTCGTTCACGCCCAAGCAGGTAAAGGCTATTATCGATAACCTCGGGGAACCGGGATAGTTTTTAATGGTGAGTGGTGACTTGGCGGGTGACGGACCAGCGATAGAATCGCTGGGAACGGAGGCTTTTTTAATGTTGAATGTTGAGTGTTTATTCAGAAAATGTTCCGCTATCGCATGGTATCGCACGCTATCGCACACCTGATAAATCGGGATTTCGTATCTTTGCATCGTGATTCAGAAAGCGCGCAAAATCACTTGCCCAGTTGGAGAAAAATATCTCCCTAATTGGGAAAATAAAAAAGTAATGAAAACAAGACTCCAAGCCTCGAAACGAGTCGTTTCGCTAGCGAAACTTAGCAGGGGGCAGGAAAAATCATGAACCAGAACATGAAGGCATTCATCAGGTATCTCATCGTGGCGATTTGCTCAGCCATCGTCACCTTCCTATCCAGCTCCTGCACGGCAGGACTCGTAATCGGAAAGAACCAGCGGCAACATCAGGAGAACAACATCTCCACCAAAGTAGATTCTACCTACTACGTGCCAAGCATTACCATCCGGTAGGATTTACAAGTTAACAAGAGTATTCATCATTTAAAAATCAAAAGATTATGGCAATTAATTTGAAAGCAAAGGAGACCCTTATCCAAGTAGGCGAAATGAAGGGTCAGTACAGATTCATCCTCGGTACCGAACTTTACAACAAGCTCTCAGAGAGCAAGGTGATCAAGGAGGCTGCTATCAGAAGCGGCGTTAGCGTGGGCGTGATGCAGGTTTGCTGGGATGCAGCAGGCGAGGTTATCAAAGCGTGGTGTACCGAAGGCCATTCCGTAGCCGTTCCGGGATTGGGAACCATGCGATTCGGCGTAAGAGCCAAGAGTGTGCCTACCGTAGGCGAAGTGGCTACCAGTCTGATTACCAACCGCCGTGTTATCTTCACCCCAAGCGTTGACATCAAGCGCGAGCTGCAGGAAACCTCCATCCAGATTACCTGTTACGACCGCAACGGCAAGGTGGTGAAAAACGTTACCTCCGACGATAAGGGCGATGTGGAAGACCCTGACAACACCCCAGGTGGTGGTGGCGGTTCGGATAACACCCCGGGCGGCGGAAATACCGAAGGCGGCGGAACCACCGGCGGTAATGAGGGAGACGGTTTGGAGTAAGCGAACTCCCCGAAAAACCGAACAGGAGCCCCTGATTTTACCATAATAAAAAAGAGCCCCTGATGCAAGGAAACGAGCATCAGGGGCTTTTATCTTACTCCATTACATAGAGGATGGATGTATAGAGCTGCATCACGAGAATGTAGAAAAGAAAGCAGGGCGACAGGAGGCGGATGCCTTGATTCATCGCATCATAAACCTGACTGATGCCCTTGATGCTCTCGCTCATGATGCCGTAACTCATGCTCATCACCATGACCGAGAAACAGATGTACGGAATGAGACTATGCGTGAACGGACCCGGAAAGAGGGTTCCTACGGCATTCAGCAGAATGGCATGGGGCAAGAGGGTGAGCGCCAGCATGATACCTGCAGAGACGCACAACTCGATGAGCATCAGGCGCAAGGCCGTGCGCTGGCGATACTGGGTATGGTCGAAATGGAGCACCCTACTCTGCTTTACCACCCCGATGGTGATGCTGATGAGCACCAGCCATACGAGCCATACAGAGGTGAGATGGTCTACAAAATGGCCCGTAAACCAGCGGATGCCCTCGGGGCTGGTAAGCGAATGGGCGAACGACTCGGGCATCGCAGCTGTAAGCAGCCACGAAACCAGAATCACCACTACTTCGGCTATTCCCAACGATAATGCCAGATAGGCCAATACTTTCTTATACATTCTTTAAAAAGCGCTTATTGAAACGGGTTATTCTTCATCTGCCTGCAGATGGTCGATATCCAGGATGCGGAGCTCGCAGGCTTTTACCACCAGGCGGGTGGCGTTGATGCCCATGCCGTGGTTGCCGTCAGGGAAGAGTTTCTGAACCAGTTCTGCCTGTCGCTTCTCCAGACTCTTTACGCCGAAAGGCATTCCGCGCAGGTTGGTAATCTGCTCCTTGGTGTAACCCAGCGCAAGATGGCGCAGGAAACGCTCGTCATACTCATCAATCTCATAATTCACCAGAGCCTCCTGACGCATCAGCTGGCTGTTTACGCTCCGCTTGAAACGGTCTACTATCTTCTGAAGGATAGGCTGGTTGAACACCAGTTTCTTACCTCCCATGCAGCTCGCCACATCGCCACGCGTAAGGAGTTCACCACTCTTCAGAATGATGCCGTCGCAGCCCGCATCGAGCACATCTACCCAGAGTTTTTCGTTCAGAATTTCTCCTGTAAAGATGAGCACCTTCACGTCAGGATACTGTTCCTTGGTCTGGCGGCAGATTTCTACGCCTACCGTGGTGGAACCGCCCAGTCCGAGGTCGAGCAGAACCAGATCAGGCAACTGCTGCTTGATGAGTTTCCAATAGGCTATTTCGCTCTCGGCAGTACCGATGATTTCAGCCTCTGGAATATCATTCTTGAAGATACCCTCTGTGCCCTTCAGTTCCAGGGGCACGTCTTCTACTATGATGACTTTAAAATTTTCCATTTTCTGATATTTTTATTTTCTTATGATTTTAAACTTTTCCATTTGATGCGTGCCGGCAGCACGGCCTCTATCCTGAGGCAACCCTTATCGCCCTGGCAAGCCTTGATGCCGCAGCCGCGCAGATTGGTAATCTCGCCCAGTTCCCTCACAATCTGACGGCACAGGAGATAGCGCAAATCGCCCGTCAGAGGGGTAAAGAGCTGGGCATGGAGCGCAGCATCATAGGCCACATCCTGCTGGTCAATCCAATATCTCACGTAGGCAGAACCCGGAATCTCAGCCACTCCGGTATGGTAATCCTTGGAATTGCCGCGCATCAGAGAAACAAGGTAGCGGTTCAGGAAATCATCTGCCTTGATGTTGCCTTCTACCTGCTCCATCGCCTGGGCGCTGAGCAGAGAATAGAGCGATTTATAATAAGCTACCAGTTCCTTGAGCGAATCTACATCATCGGGCTGCGAATCGATAAGCTGGCGGATGCGCGACGGATAATACATCGTTTCGTGCTTGAGCGTAGACAGACAGTTGTCGAGCACGGAATTGGAGATATGAAGCTTATCGTTCTCATATTCAGCCCTATGCAGCTCATCGGTCATCAGCTCCAGTTTCAGCGATTCCTGCTCAGCCTCGTCGGTCCGCTTAGCCTTGGTCTGTTCAATCATGGCAAACCGGTAACTCAGCACGTGGCGGTAATAGAGCAGATAATAAGCCAGCGGCAACTGCAGCAGCAACAGGATGAGCAGCACCACGGCCACGGTCTTCGAGTTCTCGCTCTGCTGCATCGTGTGCACGTAATTATCGAGCGTATTATCGGCACTTATCTCGCGGAACAGCTGGGTATAAACCTTGTTGTTACTCTGGTAGAGCGACCATTGGTGCAACGCCAGGGCAGCCACGGCGCACTCGTTTCTCAGGTCCAGGATGACGTGATAATTGGTTGGCAGTCCGGAGCGCATCCAGGAGAGTTCTGCCGCCATTCCCACCTCCGGATGAGCCACCATGAGATACTTGCCGTCGGGATACTTCGAGAGATAGAAGGCGTTGAGATAATGGCGCGAAGAATCGGCAAAGGCCAGGGTGCGCTGGTAGGTGCCGCTGATATTGCTGAAGTAGGCGCTATCTGCAAAATCGTCGGCACGCTGGAGATTGGCATCGACGTTCGTCTTGTGATGATTGTGGCGCTGGCGGATGTCGTTGGCCTTCTTAGCCTCGCAAGGCTGGACCGCAGCCGACAGCAGCACGAAGAGCATGATGATGATGCCCAACAGCTGATGGGTTCGACGGGCGATGCCCTTAGGCAGACGGAAACAGAAGCGGCTCCCCTCGCCCAACTTGCTTTCTGCCTTGATCTGGCAGCCGGCAAAGAGCGAACTCACCTTCTTATATTTCTCTATGATGCCCTTGCAGTTGAGCAGTCCGAAGCCATGACCGCCCGTATAGGTCCGGTCGAAGACATGCGCCAGCTGCTCCTCGTCCATACCCTTTCCGGTATCTGAGATGCTGATTTCCACGAAGTCAGAAACCTTGGCGCTAATGGTTACCTTTCCGCCTTCGGGTGTAAACTTGCGGGCATTATCGGCTATGGTATTGATCATGAAGAGCGTAAGGATGCGGTCGGCCTTGACCACGGCATCTGTAGGTTCTACATCGAGTTTCACGCCCTGCATCTGGAAGCTCATCTTGCCCTTGCTTACAATATCGAAAAGCTGCTGGAGCGGGAAACTTTCGATACGCAGGCTGAGTGAGCCCTGGCGCATCTGAATCCACTCCGTAAGCACGTTGTTATATTGGTTAATCTTATCCGTGAGTTCGGCGATATACTGGTAGCGTTCCTGCCGCACCTCATCGCTTTCGACCCCTTCGGAGAGTCGGTTTACCTCGTGAATCATGCGGTCGATGAAAGGCGTAATGCTGTTTACGAGCGAAATCTTAGCCCGTTGTTCCAGATTGCGTTTCTTGTTTTCTTCGATATGCAGTCGGGTTACGTTCAGTTCATCGTGAACTTCCTCCTGCTTATCTTTTAATTCGTTGATTTTCTTAGTGTTATTCTCGCTCCACTCACGCAAAGGTGCAAGCAGTTCATCCATCGACTGGTTCTTCATCTTCTTGCGCTTCATGTGGTCGAAAACGTAGAGCAGAACCACCACGAGCACAATCATCGCCACCACGGCAGCAATCATCAGGTTGAGCTGCTGGGCGTTCTCGTCGAGTGCCGCGGCACGTGCCTCCAGCTGGCGGTCCTGTCGCGAACGGTCCTGCAAATCCAGATAGATATTGCGGTTGTAATCGCTCTGCTGCTTATCATCTATAGCCGAATAAACCAGGCAGAGTCTTTCACGTATCGACGCTACGAGGTCGGGTGCCTGCTCGATGGCCTTGTTGTCGTTCAGGGCATGATTCAGGCAGTCGAGCGCCGAAGAATAATCATGGATATCCCAGAAACATTCAGCCAGCGTACGGTTGGCTCCGGCAGTCTGATAAACATCTCCGTAGCTCGAAAAGAGGTTGAGGGCACGCTGGGCAAAGTTGCCTGCCAGCAGATTGTTTGGCATCTGCTCGATGTTTAGATACTGGAAGGCAGGCAGGTTGTTGCGGATGAGGAAATCGCTCACCTCTCCTTTTCTGAGGTGCTCGCTAATAGACTGCAGGGCGTTAGCCTGCCAGTAAGGATAAGGATGGGCAGGGTCGCTAGCCAGCATGTAGCAGCTGATCAGCCGGTCGAATTCCGCCTGATTGATTTCGTTTTCGGTTCCCTTGACGATAGCTCCGCCCGAACCTATATTATAAAGATAGTTGAGATATTGTGCCGAATCCTGTTCCAGCTCATCTGGGTCCAGACGGTTAAGCTCCTGAAGCATCGGCTCGTCTAAGCCCACATAATAAAAATAGGTGGCGGCCACAATATAGAATTCTGATTTCGCATAAATCACGCGTTTGCTTTCCCTCGGGGGCATGGAATTCACCTCTTCGCGAATTCTGCGCAAACGCCTCATCGCCTTTTCGCGATAAGCATAAAAATCTTTGTTGTGCGATTCTCTCTGGCAGAGTCGCATGTTCTGAACATCGGCAATAGCGAGTTCTATCTGATTATCGCTCTCCTCTTCAATCTTCTTCAGCCATCCCTTGGCCCCCTTGTAATCCATCTTGGCTATACAGACAAAGGCAAGGTTGTTATAGGCTTCGGCACGGCCTGAGGGATAATTTTCTGAAAGCTTCAAAGCCCTCTCAGCCAGCACTTTAGTAGAATCGAGATTGCGATAATGATAAGCATAGGATTGCTCGTTCAGCTCATCTACCCTTGCCTTATTCGCAGGAGAACAAGCTGAAAGAAAAAGAGTCGCCACCACCAGAATTGATGATGGCGACATGGAAAAAAAGGATGCTGAAATCTGCATCTCGATGAAAAATAGTCTAAATTAAGCGCGAGCCTTCGCGATGTAACCGAGAGCCTCCTGACACTTGGCTGTGATGGCAGCCCAGTTGCCAGCAGCAACAGTCTCCTTAGGGAAGAGCTTAGAGCCCATACCTACGCAGAGAACGCCAGCCTTGATCCAAGGAGTAAGATTCTCCTCTGTTGGCTCTACGGCACCTGTTACCATGATGTTGCTCCAACGCAAAGGTGCCATTACGTTCTTGACGAATGAAGGACCGCCTACGTTACCTGCTGGGAATACCTTGGTTACGTCGCAACCGGCAGCCTGAGCATTATTGATTTCTGTTACAGAACCGCAACCTGGTGAATAAGGAACCAGACGACGGTTGCAAACTGGAGCAATATCTGGGTTGAAGTTAGGACCTACGATGAAGTTAGCGCCGAGCTGGAGATACAGAGAAGCTGTACCGGCATCAACAACTGTACCTGCACCCAGAATCATCTCAGGGCAAGCCTTGTCGGCCCACTTTACCAACTCTCCGAAAATCTCGTGAGCGAAGTCACCACGGTTAGTAAACTCGAAAACACGTACGCCACCCTCGTAACAAGCCTTGATGACGTTCTTGCAGATTTCAACATCCTTATTGAAGAAAACAGGTACCATACCAGTCTCTTTCATGGCTGCCATAACCTGCATTTTGCTAAACTTTGCCATTACCTTATATTAATTAACAATGAATAGTTTACTGAAGTTTCGCAAGTAAGCCCCACACGCCCTGAAAGGGCAGAAACTCCTAGCCCAGGGCATCGCCCTGGGTGTTTATGGGCGCAAACCTGTCGCCCTGTAAGGGCAAAAGCTTTCAAATACCTGGCAATATACAAAGCTTTTGCCCTTACAGGGCGCCTTGCTGATTGCCATTATACCCAGGGCGATGCCCTGGGCTAGGAGCTTTTGGGCCTTCAGCCCGTACTTGAACCACATGCGAAAGTTCAGTAATTAATAGTTTATAGGGGCTACTCCATAAGCATGACGGCTATAAACTATTAACTTTTAACTCTAAACTAAATCTATTATCTCTGAACTCGACCATTAGCGTTACCGCCAGCCAGGCTCTCTACCTCGTCAGCAGATACCAGGTTGAAGTCGCCAGGAATAGTATGCTTCAAAGCAGAAGCAGCTACCGCAAACTCAAGAGCCTCGCCCTGAGTCTCCTTAGTAAGAAGACCGTGGATCAGACCACCAGAGAAAGAGTCGCCACCACCAACGCGGTCGATAATAGGGTTGATGTCATAGTGCTTGCTCTGATAGAACTCCTTACCATCATAGATAAGAGCCTTCCAGCCGTTGTGTGTAGCAGAGAGAGATTCGCGGAGAGTAGAAACAACATACTTGAATCCGAACTCCTTCATCATGCCCTTGAAGATTCCGTAGTAACCCTCAGCATCAGTCTTACCGCCCTCTACGTCAGCATCTGGCTTGAAGCCCAGGCAGAGCTGAGCATCTTCCTCATTACCGATGCAAACATCAACATACTTCATCAGAGGACGCATAACAGAGATAGCCTTCTCAGAAGTCCAGAGCTTCTTGCGGAAGTTGAGGTCAACAGAAACAGTTACGCCGTGACGCTTAGCAGCCTCACAAGCCAACTTGGTAAGTTCAGCAGCCTTGTCGCTAATAGCTGGAGTAATACCGCTCCAATGGAACCATTGGGCACCCTCCATAATCTTGTCGAAATCGAAATCAGATGGGTCAGCCTCAGCAATTGCGCTGTGTGCACGGTCGTAGATTACCTTGGATGGGCGCATAGAAGCACCAGTCTCGGCATAGTAGAGACCTACGCGGTCGCCACCACGAGCGATGAACTCTGTGTTAACGCCGTAACGACGGAGACCGTTGACAGCAATCTGACCGATCTCGTGCTTAGGGAGCTTAGATACGAAGTAAGCATCATGACCATAGTTAGCCAAGCTTACAGCTACGTTAGCCTCACCACCACCAGGGATGATGCGAAGTGATTCACTCTGAATGAAACGATCATTGCCTTCTGGTGATAAACGAAGCATGATCTCACCTAATGTTACAATTTTTGCCATGTTTGATAGTTTTAATTTTTTTGTTTTTATTTTGTTTGTTATGAGTAACAAATTAAATTCCACTTTTCAGTAGAGAAATGAAGTTCAATTATCAGTTGTCGTTCAATTTCGAGGGCAAAAATAACCATAATTTCTCGAATAACGAAATAAAATCGCATTTTTTTTTGTTTTTCGTGCAAAAAAGTTGCTGTGTCTTCGCACAATTCAAAAAATTGTTGTATATTTGCGGCAAAATTCGTACTTGTGGTCGCACACAACAGAATTGCTTAATACTAATTGTGGTCTGTGCACAGCTAGAAAGTACCTGCGACGTTTTATCTATCGTAGCCCCCAGAGAGGCTCCTTATATAATAAGTACACGCGAGGCAACCAGACCCGTAATGCTAAAAAACAATGGCCGAAAAAATCAGAATCAAGGATATTGCCGAGAGAGCTGGCGTATCCGTTGGAACCGTAGACCGAGTTCTGCACGACCGTCCAAACGTGTCGAAACCTGCACGCGACAAGGTCGAGAAAGCCCTCAAGGAAATGAATTATCAGCCTAATGTGTACGCCAGCGCTCTGGCTTACAACAAATCCTATACCTTCTACCTGCTGATTCCGAAACATGAATCGGAGGCTTACTGGGAGGAAATAGAGGAAGGCGCAAAAAAATGTGAAGATACCCGACGTGACTTCCATATCGATGTAGAGATTCGTTTCTATGTGCGTTCCAGCGAGGAATCGTTCCGCGAAGAAGGCAACAAGATTCTTGAGGCCAGTCCGGAAGGAGTCATCGTGGTGCCTTCATCGCTCGACGTAACCCGCGAGTTTACCGAGGCGTTGCATCACAAAAGCATCCCGTTCATCCTGCTCGACTCCTACATGCCCGATCTCCGTCCGCTCTCTTTCTTCGGCCAGGATTCGTTCTGTTCCGGTTTCTTCGCAGCCAAGATGCTGATGATGCTTGCAGCAAAGGAAGATGAAATCCTGCTCATGAGGCAGACCAAAGACGGAAGAGTGGTCAGCAAGCAGCAGGATAACCGAGAGGTAGGATTCCGCCATTACATGCACGACCACTTCCCTAACGTGAAGATTACCTTGCTCGACCTGCCGTTGAGCGGCACACGTGCTGAATTCGTCAAAATGCTGGAGAAGTTCTTTGCCGTGCATCCGAACATCCACCATTGCATCACCATGACTTCGAAGGCGCACATCGTGGGCGATTTCCTGCTGAAGACCAACCGCCGCGACGTTCAGATCATGGGCTACGATATGGTGGAGAAAAACGCCCGCTGTCTGCGCGAAGGAAGCATCTCCTTCCTCATCGCCCAGCACGCCTACATGCAGGGTTACTCCTGCGTAGACACGCTCTTCCAGGCCATCGTGCTGAAGAAGAAAGTTACGCCGGTAAACTATATGCCTATCGAGCTGCTGATGAAGGAAAACGTAGATTTCTATCGCAGAACCCAGCTCTAAGGCGAATTGGCAGAATTAAAGCTTTTGCCCTTACAGGGCGACAGGGTTGCGTCCGTAATTACCCAGGGCGATGCCCTGGGCTAGGAGCTTTTGCCCTTTCAGGGCGTATGGAGCCAACTAGCGACAATACAGGAACATTATAAATTATAAACAATAAATAAAAAACAGACTACGTATGGAACAATCAAGTTTTATCAAGATTAACCCTGCCGACTCGGTAGTGGTTTGCTTGCGCCCTATGAAGAAGGGTGAAACGATTGAAGTAGATGGCAAGACCATCACATTATTGCAGGATACTCCTGCAGGACACAAGGTGCTCATCAACGATGCTGCGGAGGGTACAGATATTCTGAAGTATGGCTACCCTATCGGTCATGCAAAGACCGGTCTCAAGGCGGGCGAATGGGTAAACGAGAACAACCTCAAGACCAATCTTGCCGGTACGCTCGAATATACCTACAACCCGGTTAACGAGCAGCTGAACATCGCTAAGGAAAACCGCACCTTCATGGGCTACGTTCGCAAGAATGGCGAAGTAGGCGTAAGAAACGAAGTATGGGTAGTTCCTACCGTGGGCTGCGTTAACGGCGTGGCTGAGAAACTGGTAGAACTCCTCAAGAAAGAAACAGGCTGCGAAGGCATCGACGCCATCCACGCATGGCACCACAACTTCGGTTGCTCACAGCTCTCGGGCGACCATGAGAATACCCGCAAGGTGCTTCGCGATATCTGTCTGCATCCAAACGCAGGTGCCGTGCTCGTTCTCTCGCTCGGCTGCGAGAACAACCAGCCAGATGATTTCATGAAGATGCTCGGCGACTATGATCACGACCGCATCAAACTTCTTGTAACACAGAAGGTTGAAGGCGATGAACTCGAGGAAGGCATGAAGATTCTGCGCAATCTCTATGCCCAGGCTAAGGAAGACAAGCGCGAGGAAGTTCCGGTAAGCAAACTGCGCGTAGGTTTGAAGTGTGGCGGTTCTGACGGCTTCAGCGGAATTACAGCCAACCCATTGGTAGGTGAATTTAGCGACTGGCTCGTAGCTCAGGGCGGAACAAGCATCCTGACAGAGGTACCGGAAATGTTTGGCGCAGAAACCATTCTGATGAACCGTTGCGAAAATAAGGAACTCTTCGACAAGACCGTTCACCTGATTAACGACTTCAAGGAGTACTTCCTGAGCCATGGTGAACCGGTTGGCGAGAACCCTTCTCCAGGTAACAAGGCAGGTGGGATTTCAACCCTCGAAGATAAGGCTTTGGGTTGCACCCAGAAGTGCGGCCGTGCTCCGGTAAGCGGCGTGCTCCAGTATGGCGACCGTCTGGAGACAACCGGTTTGAACCTGCTTTCTGCTCCAGGTAACGACCTTGTTGCAGCCACAGCTCTGGCTTCAGCAGGTTGCCAGCTCGTTCTCTTCACCACAGGTCGCGGAACCCCATTCGGAACCTTCGTGCCAACGATGAAGATTTCTACCAACAGCAATCTGGCAAAGAACAAGCCAAACTGGATTGACTTCAACGCCGGCGCTCTGGTAGAAGGTGTAGAAATGAAAGACTTGGTAAGCAAGTTTATTGATAAGATTATAGCCGTAGCAAGTGGCGAGGAGGCTCGCAACGAGTATAATGGCTATCGTGAAATCTCCATCTTCAAGAATGGAGTAACTCTTTAATTAAAAAGAAAAAAGAAGTATGAGTAATAAAAAAGGTTTGCTGGCGTTGTCGCCATTATTTTTGCTGATTGTCCTCATCGTGGCTTTTACCGTATATTCGGTAGACAGCAGCCATCAGGACACCAGCCTCTCGCTCACAGTAGCGTTCATGATTTCGAGCATTTATGCCGTGGCTATTTCCGGCGGAATGCCTGTCAGGAAACGAGTGGACACATACAGCAAGGGTGCCGGCGCCAACAACCTGATGCTCATGCTCTGGATTTACGTGCTGGCTGGCTCGTTTGCCGCATCAGCCAAGGCGATGGGAGCCGTTGATGCAACCGTCAACCTGGCGCTCAGCATCCTGCCAGCCAGCATGATTCTGCCAGGACTCTTCCTGGCTGCCTGCTTTATCTCCGTATCTATCGGAACAAGTGTGGGAACCGTAGTGGCTCTGGTTCCGATAGCCGCCGGACTGGCCCACTCGATGGATGCTAACGTAGGCATGATGACCGCCATCATCGTAGGTGGCGCTTATTTCGGCGACAACCTCTCGTTCATCTCCGATACGACGGTTGTTGCTACGCAGACGCAGAACTGCAAGATGAGCGATAAGTTCAAGGTCAACTCCATGATTGTGGTTCCGGCCGCCGTACTCGTACTCATCGTCTATTCTGTCATGGGAGTGGGTCTTCAGGCCCCAACCCACATCAACGAGGTAGAATACATGAAAGTATTGCCTTACCTCACCGTCCTCATTACCGCTATTGCCGGCATGAATGTAATGGCTGTTCTCACTCTGGGCACCCTACTCTGTGGCGCCATCGGCATAGGCAGCCATCTTCTGGGTGCCTCCGGAAGCTACGATCTCTTTGGCTGGTTCTCAGCCATGGGCAACGGCATTATCGGCATGGGCGAACTCATTATCATCGCCATGATGGCAGGTGGTATGCTCGAAATCATCCGCGAAAACGGCGGAATCGATTTCATCATCAACAAGATTACAGCCCACGTAAACAGCAAGCGTGGAGCCGAACTTTCTATCGCTGCCCTCGTTTCGATGGTAAACATCTGTACGGCAAATAATACGGTAGCGATTCTGACAGTAGGAAATATTTCGAAAAAGATAGGCGACCGGTTTGGTGTAGACAACCGCAAGGCAGCCAGCATTCTCGACACCTTCTCGTGCATGGTTCAGGGATTGATTCCTTATGGCGTGCAGATGCTTCTGGCAGCCGGTCTGGCCAATCTCAGTCCGATGGATATTCTTCCTTATCTCTACTATCCGCTGGCGATAGGTGTGGCAGCCCTGCTGGCCATCCTCTTGCGCTATCCTAAGAGATATAGTTAGGAAAACTTCTAAAAATCAGAGGAGGGTCTCCTTCTGCGTTAGAGATTTCTTGACAGGAAGAACAAAACTTTATTATTGACTATTAATAAGAACAAGGCATATGAATTTTCTTCAGCGCAACCTTTTTACTAAGCTCCGTGCCGACAACTTCGGCATCAAGGAAGAAATGGAACCGATGACTACCTTTAAGAAGAAAAAGATAGCTCAGATGCTCAAGAACGTGAATGATGTTCCTGCCGGAGAGGTGAAGATGAACAACGGTTTTCTGAACCGACGGCTCAGCAAGATTCAGGAAGATGAACGCCACGCCATCGATACCTCTATCGAGACCATTTATCTGCTGCGCATCATCGTGGCAAACGTAAATGGAATGCTGGCTAACGGAATCAATCTCAGAGGAATCATCCAGTTGGGAGACTACCTGAGAACCCGAGGCGACAAGGTAGATTTCGTGAAACTGGAGAAGTGGCTTACCAAGCTCCGCATCCAGCGCATCGCCCAGCTGGAAGGAAGCGTGCTCATCACCTTCTTCGATTTTGAACAGGACGAAATCCCATTCGTTCATCACATAGAAAGAGGCGCCTACAAGCTGACGCTCCGTTCGCTCTACTATAATATCATGGACCAGCAGGCCATTCAGTTTGAGCAGACCAGCAGCGGCTTTGTACGCACCACGGGGGGAACCATGCGCAAGAATCTGCGCCGCAGCATGCGCTATCTGCAATACGCTCCGATAGAAACTATGAGCAATTTCATGAACAATTTCTTCCGTTCATTATCTGAGATTGAAGAGTAAATTTCAGTAAGGATTGAAGGGGTTAATCTGGGATTCATCAGGACGAAGAGTAAAATATCTATAAAATTAATCTCTTAGTAGTACGATTTTCATCTGATTTTCGTATCTTTGCATCTATGAAAAAATTATTTATCTCTATTATAGCATCCATTATTGCCTTGGGAGCCCATGCCCAGGTGCAATGCGAAGACACTTGTCGGCACGTTCACGGCATCGACTTGAGTCATTATCAGGGCAACGTGTTCTGGGAAACCGTGGGCGACAACTCTAAGATGGCTTACGTTTATCTGAAAGCTACCGAGGGCGGAACCAACATTGACAGCAAATACAAGAAGAATATCGACCTGGCTCATCGCTACGGAATGAAAGTAGGTTCTTATCATTTCTACAGACCCCGCATCCCACAGCAGACGCAGCTGGAAAATTTCAAGGCCCAATGCCGTCCGGGAGATCAGGACCTCTTGCCTATGATTGATGTGGAGACGAAAAGCGGCATGAATACAGAAGAATTCTGCGATTCGCTCTTTAAGTTTCTGCATCTCGTAGAGAAAGCATATAAGCAGAAACCCCTCATCTATACGGGAGCCAATTTCTATGACAACTATCTTCTGGGCAAGCTAGACAGCTACAAGCTGATGATTGCCCAGTATACGAAGCGCATCCCTGTATTGCGTGATGGTAGAGATTTCGAAATGTGGCAATATACGGGTAAGGGCAGACTCAACGGAATAAACGGCTATGTTGACAAAAGCCGTTTCATGGGGCGTCACAAGCTCAGAGAAATCAGATTCAGACATCGATAGTACTTGGAACCCTGAACTTGGAACTTTATGATTAGCTTCAAGGTAAAGAGTGGATAAGGTCTGGAAGTAGAGAAGCATGAATTATATAAGTAAATTAATAAACACAAAATAGAATTATGGCAATTATAAAATGTCCGGAATGCGGACGCCAAATTAGCGATAAAGCACCTACCTGCCCTAGTTGCGGAGTAGAAATAGCAGGCAAAATTACCAAATGCCCAAATTGTGGCGAGATTTATTTCAGCAACCTGGAAATGTGTCCTAACTGCCATGAGCTGAATCCTTCGCTCACAAGAATGACGCCTCCGACAGGAATGAGCCAGCAGACTCCTGCCAGCCAGGCTTCTATGACTCAGCAGCAAGAAGCTGAAAACACAGCCAGACAGAATGCAATCAGACAAGAAGAAATCCGCCGTCAGGAGGCTCTCAGACAGCAGGCTCGTCCTCAGACATCTGTCAGAACCACAAATCCTCCTACTCCACCTGTTCCACCGGTTCGCCCACAGCAAACCCATTCTCAGAACGGCGGAAACGGAGAAGGAACGCAGGCAGAGAAAAAGAGCGCTCGTGGCGTCATCATCATCTCTCTGATTTTCGCCTTCCTCGTTTGTGGCATTTTCTTATATTTATATGATAATGCCAATAAGAATAAGGAACTGGAAGCTTACGAGTATGCGATGCAGAGTAGCGACCCGATGGTTCTGCAGAGTTACCTAGATACTTACAAAGATGCTGACGAGGCGCATCGTGATTCCATCATGGCTCACCTCGAACTTCTGAAACAGACCGATCAGGACTGGACCAACGCCGTAGTAAGCGGTTCGAAAGAGGCCCTGCAGGCTTATCTCGACAAATACCCAAACAGTCCACACAAGCAGGAGGTTTTGAACAAGATAGATTCCATCGACTGGAATGTGGCCAAGAATGCTGATAATGTAGAAGCTTACCAGGCTTATCTCGCCGCTCATGCTGACGGTTCGCATATCGAAGAGGCTGAGAATGCGATGAAGAAAGCCAAGAGCAGAGATTTGCAGCCAGAAGAGAAAGATATGGTAAGCAGTCTGTTCCGCCATTTCTTCCAAAGCATCAATACCCGCGATGCTGATGGTTTGCAGGCTTCATGCGAGGACATTCTCTCTTCGCTTCTGGGTAAGAATTCTGCTACCAAGGCAGATGTTGTTACCTTTATGAATAAGCTTTATAAGGAAGATGTGACCAACCTGAACTGGTTCCTCACCAACGATTATAAGATCAAGAAGCGCGAGGTGGGTGACGAAGATTATGAATATCAGGTTCAGTTCTCAGCACGTGAGGAAGTTCAGCTTACCGACGGTACTAAGAAAACCAACCATTTCAAAATCAACGCAACCGTTTCGCCAGACGGCAAGGTTTCTGCGTTCAACATGTCGAAGATTAATGCTGCAGAATAATAAATAGAGACTCATCTGAGACGAAGCGATTTTTATTTCAGAGAATCGTTTAAAAATAAATAGAAAAAACGCCCTGCAAGATCGAGAGTGTAAATTAAACTGTGTCAAGCTACAATAAAAGTAGTTTAACACAGTTTT
>OGPV01000944.1_pt1 | contig 21098 bp, 20 predicted proteins | sample 1553001 | NCBI WGS metagenome assembly OGPV01 (sample SAMEA2580268, study PRJEB22360) | human gut metagenome | biome: human gut; feature: human-associated habitat; material: faeces | place: Denmark | collected 2008/2010
TGTTTTGTGATTTCTTTCCTTATAAATCACAAAACAGGCAGCGCCGTCAGGCGATTGCCTTCCTGATTAAAATTAAGATTTTAATCAGGAAATAGTATCAAATGTGCATTTCGGGGGACTCGCGACCGGCGGAACTGGGCGGCGATTTGTCCTTTTGAGGACGATCACGGTCTGCTTCCTGAATTTTTGCGGCCTCTTAGGTAAAAAATTTCATTTTTCGACCCAGAGACCGTTTTCTACACTTGCTTTGTTTGCATTTTTAGGGTAGAATATATGAATACGTCAGGCGGCAGTCCGGCACGGGGGGATTCCGTTGCCCTGTCTGGATTGTTGCCTTAAGAAAGGGAGTATACCATGGGAAAATACATCGCTAAACGACTTGGCTACATGGTCGTTGTTGCACTGATTCTCTCACTTCTGATGTTCCTTGTGTACACCATGATCCCCTACGACCGCGCGGTGGTAGAAGTGGATTCCTACAAGGCCAGTCTGAAGAACAACCCCAACGCAGGCGAGCTCTACGAGAAGAAGCTGGCAGAGAAGCGCCATGAATTGGGTACGGATCAGAATGTGTTCATTCGTTATCTTGGCTGGGTGGGCGTTGCTCCCATCAACGGCAAGTATCAGGGCATCCTGCAGGGAGACTTCGGCTGGAGCTATAAGTATTCCCGTCCTGCGTATGACGTTCTGAAAGCGCCGATGAAGAACACCATCTTCATCAATATATTTGCCACCATTCTTGGCCTTGGCATAACCATTCCCCTTGGTATCTTCTGCGCTGTCCATCGGGGCAGCAAGCGGGACACGGCGGTGCAGGTGGGTACGATTGTCGGTTACTCGATACCTGTATTCATTACGTCCATCGTGTTTATCTGGCTGTTCGCCATTATTCTCGGCTGGTTCCCGGTGTCGGGCATGAAAACGCCCGGTTCCGATTACACAGGCATGAAGAAATTCCTGGACGAGCTGTATTACATGGCTCTGCCGCTGATCGTCATGACCTTCACGTCTCTGGGCGGCATGACCCGTTATGTCCGCGCGTCCATGAGTGAGGCGCTGAGCCTCGACTGCATCCGTACCGCGAGAGCCAAGGGCCTGAAGGAAAAGACCGTCATTTATTCCCACGCTTTCCGGAACGCTCTGATCCCCATTATTACGCTGGTCATCGGCTGGTTCATCGGCATTTTCTCCGGCTCCGTGGTCGTGGAAAATATCTTCGGCCTGAACGGCGTGGGCAAGCTCTACATTGCCTCCCTGAACGACAAGGACTTTGAGGTCGTGCTGCTGCTGCAGATGTTCTATGTTATCATTTCCCTGTTGGGCAATCTGGTAATTGATATTGCCTACGGCATCGCTGACCCCCGTGTCCGGGTCAACAAGTAAAGGAGGAAGGAACAATGAGCAAACAGAATACTTCCTCCAAGGGCTTTGCCCCATGGCGCTGGCTGAAGCGGATGTTTTTTGGCGCTTCCAAGGAGTACACCCTTGCGGACGAGCGCTATGACAGTCCCGGAAAGCTGGCGGTCAAGCGCTTCTTCCGGAATCCGCTGGCGGTCATTGCGCTGACGATCCTCGTCGGCATGTTCCTGTTCGTGTTTATCGGACCCATCTTTGCGCCTGTTGACCTGACGGAGACCGGCAGTGAGATGCTCCACGTGAACGTCAGACCCACCATGAGCCTGATGAAGCTGCCCGACGATATGAAGGACGGCGCGGTGGACATTTCCTCCCGCGGAACCTTCACCATCGGTGTCAGCACCGACGGCAACATGTATACCTGGGGCTACTACACCCACACCAAGGACCCCAAGCTGAACCCCCTGAACATCCCGGACGAGGTGAAGAATGCCAAGATCGTCCACGCGGCAGCAGGTACTGACCACGCCGTCGCCATTTCTGAGGACGGTCATGTCTACGCGTGGGGCGCTTACGACAATGGCCAGTACGGCTGGGACGGCTCCATGATCGCCTCCGCCCGGAAGCAGCCCGAGGAGCTGATGGGCGACAACACCATCGACGCTTCTCAGGTTCGCCAGCTGGTCGCGGGCAATCAGGTCACAGCTATCCTCATGGAGGACGGCACCATCTACGCATGGGGCAACGACGGCCTGAACGCCACGAACCTTTCCTCCGTCATCAAGCACGGCAAGAAGGAGAGCAAGCTGGTGAAGCTGGCCTTCACCAACGACGGCCTGTACGGCATCGACGAGGACGGCAACTTCGTCCCCGGCAAGAGCTCCAAGTTCAACACCATCACCATTCAGGATGAGAACGGCCAGAATAAGGTCGTTGACATCTTTGAGTATATCGGCGACCGGAAGATCGTGGACATCGCGGCCACCGGCGGCGCCATTGCCCTTGTCACCGACGACGGCGAGCTGATCGTCGCCGGTATGAAGGAAGCTACCCCCGTGATTCCCGAGGGCGACACCATCAAGCACGTGTCCGGCGGCACCCGGCACTTTACCCTTGTCACCGAGCAGGGCAGAGTGTACGCATGGGGTCAGAACTTCCGGAAGCAGTGTGAGGTTCCCGCGGATCTGCAGGAAGCGGGCGCGGTGGACACCGTGTTCTCCAGCGGCTTCCAGAATTACGCCTTCAAAGACGGCAAGTTCGTCGAGGCGTGGGGTCTGAAGGGTTATGTCTTCGGCACCGACGATATGGGTCGTGACGTGTTCAACCGGCTCATGAACGGCGGAAAGATGACCATGACCATCGGTGCGGTCGCCGTTATCGTCTCCACCATCATCGGTATCATCGTGGGCTGTATCTCCGGCTACTTCGGCGGCTGGGTGGACATCCTGCTGATGCGTATCACCGAGATCGTTGGCGCAATTCCGTTCCTGCCTTTCGCGCTGGTTCTGTCCGCCATCCTGCAATCCTCCGACCTGCATGAAAATACCCGAATCTTCATCATCATGCTGATTCTGGGCCTGCTCAGCTGGACGGGACTTGCCAAGCTGATCCGTGGTCAGATTCTGGCCGAGCGGGAAAAGGAATTCGTTACCGCCGCCCGCTCCATGGGCGTCAAGGAGGGCAGGATCGCCTTCAAGCACATTCTTCCCAACGTGATCTCCGTCATTCTGGTCTCCGTGACGCTGGACTTTGCCGGCTGTATGCTGACCGAATCCAGCCTGTCCTATCTGGGCTTTGGCGTCCAGTTGCCCCGCCCGACTTGGGGCAACATGCTTGACGGCTCCCGGAACGCGCTGGTCATTCAGTCCTACTGGTGGCGCTGGGTATTCCCCGCACTGTTCCTTTCCATCGTCGTCATCTGCATCAACATCATCGGCGATACCCTGCGGGAAGTGCTCGATCCCAAATCGGAGGTGGATAAATAATGGCAGACATGAATAAGCCTCTGCTGGAGGTCAAGAACCTCAAGACCTTTTTCAAAACCCGAAACGGCATTGTCAAGGCTGTAAACGATGTTTCCTATTCCATTTACCCCGGTAAGACTCTGGGTATCGTGGGTGAGTCCGGTTCCGGCAAGTCCGTCTCCGCTATGAGCGTGCTGCGGCTGCTGGATGCCAACGGCTATATCGCCGGCGGCACCGTCACCTTTGACGGACAGGATCTCTCCAAGGTCACCACCGAGCAGATGTACCACATCCGGGGCAACCGAATTTCCGTTATTTTTCAGGAACCCATGACCAGCCTGAACCCGGTGTTCAGCGTGAAGAAGCAGCTGTCCGAGCCGTTCATCATCCATCAGGGCATGAGCAAGAAGGAAGCCGCCGCCAAGTGCATCGAGATGCTGAAAGCGGTGCAGATCCCTAACCCTGAGGCAGTTGCCAAGCAGTATCCCCACCAGCTGTCCGGCGGTATGCGGCAGCGTGTCATGATCGCCATGGCCCTTGCCTGTAAGCCCGACATTCTGATTGCCGACGAGCCGACCACCGCTCTGGACGTGACCATTCAGGCGCAGATTCTGCGGCTGATGAACGATCTGCAGAAGGAAAACGGCACCGCCATCATGTTCATCACCCACGATTTGGGCGTTATCAATGAAATGGCGGACGACGTGGTGGTCATGTACTGCGGTCAGGTGGTGGAGCAGGCGCCCGCGCGGGTGATCTTCACCAACTGTGAAAAGTCCCACCCCTACACGGAGGGACTGATGTACTCCATCCCCCGGCTGAACGATGACCGGAAGAAGCTGGACCCCATCCCCGGCGCCGTGCCCCATCCGCTGGATCTGCCCAAGGGCTGCAAGTTCGCGCCCCGGTGCAAATACTGCACCCAGAAGTGCATCGACGCGGAGCCTGAGCTGAAGCAGGTGGCAGAGGGACAGTACGTCCGCTGCTTCTACCCCGACAAAGAAGAAAGGAGAAGTGCTGAACATGGAAAAATTGTTGTCCATTACTAATCTGAAAAAGTATTTCCCTGTCGCCAAGTCTTCTTTCTTCGCCAAGCAGATGTATGTCCGGGCAAATGAGGACATCACCCTTGACATCTACAAGGGCGAGACGCTGGGTCTTGTCGGCGAGTCCGGCTGCGGCAAGTCTACTCTGGGCCGTGTGCTCCTGCAGCTGTACGAACAGACTGCCGGCAGCACGATGTACTACGGACGGACGCTGGATACCGTCGCGCCGGAGTATGTGCTGGACACCTTGAAAAATGCCGAAAAGTACGTGTCGAATTACCACAAGGCCGTTGCCCATGCTGAGGAAATGGCCAAGAAGTGCGACGCGCTGGGCGACAAGGCGACTTTCTTTGACATTCAGGATAAGAATCTGGCTGCCTGCGACGCCAAGACCGCACTTGATTACGCTGCCAAGATTCTGGGCGGCTTCATGGTGAAGGATACTGCCAAGGGTGCGGGACTGCTGCTGAACCGGTATCGCCATGCTTTCCGCGCTGCCGCTCTGCAGAGCCAGATCGACGAGCATCATATGGAGATCGAAATGCTGGAGGGCGTCGCCGAGGACGAGCCCAAGAAGGCCGCCTCCTGCGAGAAGAAGATCAAGAGCTATCAGGCGAAGATCAACGAGCTGGAAAATCTCCACAAGGCTGCCGTAGCCGCCACCGAGGAAGCGGAGAAGGTGCTTGCCGCCGAGCGCGCCAAGTACGCCGACGACCCGGAGTTCCAGAAGTACGAGGCCATGCTGGATGACGGCGTAGACCTGAAGCGCCTGAAGTACAAGGAAATGCGTCTCCTGCGGAAGGATCTGCAGATCATCTTCCAGGACCCCTATTCCTCCCTGAACCCCCGGATGACCGTGGGTCAGATTATCGAGGAAGGTCTGATCACCCACAAGTTCTTCAAACGCGGCTCCAAGCGGATGAAGCCCTACGTGTTCGAGACGATGAACAAGTGCGGCCTGCAGAACTATATGTACAACCGCTATCCCCACCAGTTCTCCGGCGGTCAGCGGCAGCGTATCTGCATCGCCCGTTCTCTTGCTGTGAAGCCCAAGTTCGTGGTGTGCGACGAGTGCGTGTCCGCTCTTGACGTGTCCATTCAGTCCCAGATCATCAACCTGCTGCAGGAGCTGAAGGAGAAGGATGGTCTGACCTATCTGTTTATTTCCCATAACCTGTCCGTTGTCCGCTACATTTCCGACCGGATCGGCGTTATGTATCTGGGCAACATGGTGGAGATTGCCGCGACCGACGAGCTGTTCGCTGATCCCCGGCATCCCTACACCGTGGCGCTGCTGTCCTCCATCCCCACGACGGACCCCGACAGCCTGACCAAGGAGCGGATCATTCTGGAGGGCAACATCCCCAGCCCCATCAAGCCCCCGTCTGGCTGTAAGTTCCACACCCGGTGCTACATGGCCTGCGACAAGTGCAAGCGTGTGCCGCCGGAGCTGAAGGAAGTGAAACCCGGCCACTTTGTGGCGTGTCACTTCGCCGACCAGCAGAAGATCGATGAGAACGGCAATTATCTGTTCGACATCAAGACCATCACCAACCAGAGATAATGCTGAAAAAGAAAAACCTTGACCCGGAAAAGGAAGCGGAGCTGCAAAAGGAACCCAAGGAGAAGGGCGATGTGCCGGCTATGCTGCTGGCAGCGTTTCTGAACCTGTTCCTTCCCGCCGTCATTGCCCTGCTGATTTTCGCGGGACTGATCTGGCTGGTATTCCGGTAATAAAGTCGTGTCGGAGCGAACAGCTCCGACACGATTTTATGTGCGGCGGAAAAATGTTTCTCCGTTTGATACGGCTGCGGCCTGTGAATAATAAAATGGCCGGAAGGATATCGTAAAACAGGGGAGAAGGGGTCAATTTATAGTTTCAACCTCGTCTTGATTTTTTGCGGATTCAATGATAGAATTACCAGAGAAGTAACGTGGATGCATAAATGTACCCTATATCCCAAGGAAATGAGAGATTTGTGATGAATATTGAATTTGACGCATATAAGCAGAAGCTGAACGACTGCCGCCCCGCGCTGGACGGACTGGCGGATTCCCTGAATCTGGAGGGGATGCGCAATGAGCTGGAGCGTCTGCACGCCATGCAGGAAGCCCCCGGTTTCTGGGACGACCCGGAGAAGAGCCAGAAGATCGTTGTCAAGACCCGCCAGACCGAGAGCAAGATCGAGCATTATGAGAAAATGCTGTCGAACTGGGACGACCTGATGACCATCTGCGAGATGGCGGAGGAAGAAGACGACGATTCCATGCTGGAGGAGCTGAAAACCGGCTTTGCCGCGCTGACAGAGGATATGGAGACCTGCCGTCTGGAAACCCTGCTCACCGGCCATTACGACAAGAACAATGCCATGATGAGCTTTCAGGCAGGCGCTGGCGGCACCGAAGCCCAGGACTGGTGTCAGATGCTCTACCGCATGTACACCCGCTGGGCGGAGCGTCACGGCTTCACCTACAAGATCATGGACTATCAGGAGGGCGACGAGGCCGGTCTGAAATCCGCTTCCATTATGATCGAGGGCGAGAACGCCTACGGCTTCCTGAAGGGGGAGAACGGCGTCCACCGTCTGGTGCGGGTCTCGCCCTTTGACGCCAACGCCCGTCGTCAGACCTCCTTTGCCGCCGTGGAAGTCATCCCGGATATCGAAAACGACAGCCAGGATGTGGAAATTCGCCCTGAGGATTATGAGATGCAGGTCTACCGTTCCTCCGGCGCGGGCGGCCAGCACATCAATAAGACTTCCTCCGCCGTCCGTCTGATCCACAAGGCCACCGGCATTGTGGTTTCCTGCCAGACAGAGCGCAGCCAGTTCCAGAACAAGGAGACCTGCCTTCGGATGCTGCGCAGCAAGCTGGTGGAGATCAAGGAGCGGGAGCATCTGGACAAAATTTCCGACATCAAGGGTGTTCAGCAGAAGATCGAGTGGGGCAGCCAGATCAGAAACTACGTGTTCATGCCCTACACGCTGGTCAAGGACACCCGCACCGGCTGCGAGACCTCCAATGTAAATGCGGTCATGGACGGCGCGCTGGACCCCTTCATTGAAAGCTACCTGAACTGCCTCGCCACCGGCAGCTGGGTGCAGAAGTAAAAAGTCCATGAACTTTCCGAGTTTTTCGGGATTTGCCCTTGAAATTTGGAAAAACATATGCTATACTATTCGGGCTATCGGAAGGTTCGCGTTTTTTTGACGAACCGTTTACTATTTGAGTCCGCGAATTTGGCGGAGGGAGGTTTTTGTAATGGGTGTTCTGGAGACGATTCTGATTGTTTTGGAGGCTCTGTGCAGCGTTGCGCTGATCGTGGTCGTGTTGATGCAGTCCGGCAAGGAGGCTGGTCTGTCCGCTGCGATTTCCGGCGCTTCCGAATCTTATCTGAGTAAGAATAAGAAGGGCGGTCTGGACCATACTCTGGCTGTATCCACCAAGTGGATCGCCATTGTCTGGGTTCTGCTGACCCTGGTGCTGAGCTTCATGTAATGCGAAATGATGAAAGGCCACGGATGATTCCGTGGCCTTTCTGTATAGTATTGGAGGGGAAGGACGATTATGAAACCATTTGTTGCGGACGTACATATGCATTCGATTCTCAGCGGCCACGCCTTCGGCACCATCCGGGAGCTGGCGGCGGAGGCGTCCCGGCGGGGACTCAGCCTGATCGGCGTTACGGAACACGCCCCCGGCATTCCCGGGACGGTTGACCCGATTTACTTCCGGAACCTCTGCGATGCCCCGAGGGAGCTGTACGGCGTGGAGATGCTCTACGGCAGCGAGGTCAATGTTCTGAACGGCGGTGAGCTGTCGCTGGATCAGCGGCACCTGAACTATCTGGACTACGCCATTGCCGGAATCCATGGGCTGTGCTACGAGGATGCGGGGGCTGTAAAAAATACGGACAACGTGATTCGCTGCATGGAAAACCCAAAGGTGAAGATCATTTCCCACCCGGATACCGACCAGTACCCCATGGACTATCCGGCGCTGGTGGAGGGCGCAAAGGAATTCGGTGTTGCGCTGGAGCTGAACAACAGCTCTCTGAGAAAGCCCAAATCCCGGCTAAACTGCGTGGAAAACTACCGGAAAATGATCCCTCTGTGCATGAAGCGGGGCGTTTTCGTCGTGGTGAATACGGACGCCCACGACCCCAGCGCGGTGGGCAACTTCGATCTGGCGCGGAAGCTGCTGGAAACCATGGACATCAATGAGGAACTGATTCTCAACAACGATTTGCAGAAGCTCAAGAAGTTCCTTTTGGATGGGTAAAATGTGCAAGGCTACGGATTTTTCCGTAGTCTTTGCTGTTTTCTGGTGAGAGATTGCGATAGACTTTTGATGGTGCCTGTGGTAGAATAAGGGTGAGAAGTTATTCCAATGAAAAGGAGTGTCTGTATGGAAACGAAACGATTGGCAGGTCTGGAGCCTGCTGCGGTTTTTCATTATTTTGAGGAAATCTGCGCCATTCCCCATGGTTCCCGGAATACGAAGAAAATATCCGATTATCTGGTGGATTTTGCCAAAGAGCATGGCTTGCGGTACATTCAGGACGCGGCAAACAACGTGATCCTCTTTGGAAACGGCACCTGCGGCATGGAGGATCATGCCCCGGTGATTTTACAGGGGCACATGGATATGGTGTGCGAAAAGGACATGGACTGCCCTCTGGACATGGAGAAGGAGGGGCTGGATGTCACTCATGACGATAAGTTTGTGTTCGCCAAAGGCACCACCCTCGGCGGCGACGACGGCATTGCCGTTGCCTACGCTCTGGCGCTGCTGGCGGACGACACCATTCCCCATCCGCCGCTGGAGGTTATCATCACCGTGGACGAGGAGATCGGGATGCTGGGCGCGGATGTCATCGACCTGTCCGAACTGAAAGGCCGGACGATGATCAATCTGGATTCCGAGGATGAGGGGATTTTCACCGTGTCCTGTGCCGGCGGCGCTACCGCGACCATCAGCCTGCCCGCGGAGCGGAAGGCGGTCTATGGCCCCTGCGTCCGGCTCAGTGTGGACGGCCTGCAGGGCGGCCATTCCGGCGCGGAGATCCACAAGAACCGCGCCAACGCCAACAAGGTTATGGGCGAATTCATGGATCGCATTCAGAAGCTCATGCCGCTGTGCCTGACTTCCCTGTCCGGCGGCACCAAGGACAACGCCATCCCCCGTTCCTGTCAGGCGACGCTGGTGGCCATGGGCATTCAGCTGGAGCGGATCAACGCCGTGGCGGAGGAATTGCAGGCGGAGATTCGGGAAAAATACGACGAGCCGGATGCCATCATTCAGGCGTTTGATGTGGATGCGCTGGGCGGAAACGGCTTGTCCACACAGGCGACGGCCAAGGTCATCGGCCTGCTCTGCGCCGCGCCCAACGGGGTGCAGGCCAGAAGTAAGGATATTGAGGGCCTTGTGCAGACCAGCCTGAACATGGGAATCACCAAACTGGGAGAGCGGTTCAACGTCACTTTTTCCGTCAGAAGCTCCGTCAACAGTGAGAAGGAAGATCTTCTGGAGAAGCTGAAAGGCCTTGCTGAGTTCTTCGAGGGAAGTTATTCCCAGTCCGGGGAGTATCCTGCATGGGAGTTCAGGAAGAATTCTGTCCTCCGGGACACCATGGTGCGCATTTACCGGGAGATGTTCGGCAAAGAGCCGCAGGTTCTGGCTATCCATGCGGGGCTGGAATGCGGATTGCTGGGAGAAAAGCTGCCGGGACTGGACTGCGTGTCCATCGGTCCGCAGATGCACGACATCCACACCAGCCGGGAAAAGCTGGACATCGCGTCCACGGAACGCACGTGGAATTTTCTGCTGGAAGTTCTGAAAAACCTGTAAAAATGCAAAATGACCCGCCATGGCGGGTCATTTTTTATGCGCTTTTGGAGAATGTGCGTGTATTTGCAATGGCTTTTCCCCGGAGAAGCCCCTTGAGCCATGCGATGTCTTGCCGCCCCAGAACCCCGAACAGGCACATCAGACACCCCAGTAAGACAGGATATGTCCCCGCCCGAAGCACCGGGGAAGCAAAACGGGAGGCACCCCATCCGGCGGCAAGAGCGGCCGCGACGGACAGCGCCGGGACGGAGAAGGGGATCGTCTCCCCGGTGATGATGAGAAGCCTTCGCAGGCTGAGAATGAAATTCACCAGATGGGTGATGAAAAAGCTGAAAAAGTAACCTTCCATTCCGTATTTCGGCAGCAAAAAATACAGAAAAAACACATCCATGGAATTGGTGATGATGTTGTAGCGGACGCATACTTTCTGCTGCCCCAGACCTTTGGTCATGGCGTCGGTGATGGCGTCGCAGTAGAGCATGGGAATCAGCAGAGCGTACAGCCGCAGCCAGCGCCCCGCTTCGGCGTTGTGGTACAGGGAATTGCACAGCCCTTCGGCCAGCAGAAATTCCAGACCGCTGAACACGATGCCGTACAGCATGGCGGTGCGCAGACTCCGCCGCACCAGATAGGAGATGCGCTGTTTGCTTCCCGCGGCGGCGCACCGGGCGAGCTCCGGGATGAGCAGCTCGGCCAGCCCGAACAGGATACAGGCGGGGAACATCAGAACGGGGAACACCATGCCGCTGACGACGCCGAAGGCCGCAAGGGGACTGTCAATGAGGGAGTTCAGCGCCAGACGCTTGGGGACCATCAGGTTTTCCGTGGTGCTGATGCCGGATTTCAGTACGTCCGCCATGGCAAGGGGGACGGCTGCCTGTAAAAGACGGCTCCTTATGGGGATTTTCGGCCCCGGCTTTACCCGTTCGGCAAGGCGCAGCAGCATCAGGCAGCACAGCGTCAGACAGGCGCCGAAGCATCCGCCCATGACCACGCTCTGACAGGCACGTCCGGGGTCGTCTCCCGCCCAGAGGGTCAGCACGGCCATGGTTACGACCATGGAGCACAGCTGCTCTGCAGCCTCCACCGCTGCCAGCGTCCCGATGCGGTTGGCCGCGGTGAAATACCCCGTCATGACGCCGCACAGGCAGGAGACGGGAAGAAACGCGGCAAACAGCCGCAGGGAATTCACCGTGCGCACGTCCCCGATCCAGTTTTCCGCCAGCGCGGGCGCGAGAAAATAGAGGGCGGCGGCCACGGCCGTGCTGCACAGAATGCTGTACACGAAGCAGCCGGATAAGACCCATGTCACGTTTCCGGGGCGTTTTTTCCCCAGTTCCTCGGCGGTCAGGTACATGGTGGCGGTCCGCACACCGGCAATTCCGGTCACCATGGCGAGGCTTCCCACGGACATGGTCAGCTGCAAAAGTCCCACTCCGGCAGCACCGATACGCCCGGAGATATACACCTGAAAAGAAGTTCCCACCAGCCGCAGCAGCAGGTTCACCCCTGTGAGCAGCAGAGCGGAATAGAAGATCGGCAGCTTTTTGGGCAAAGAAATCCCCCCTTGTCCACAGCATATGCGGACAGGGGGAGCGGCAGAACAGGAATGGAAAAAATTCCGGAATTGATAGCCTTTGACTGCAAACGGCGCTGTTTTACGCCTGCGGATTGAACTCTTTACAGTACATGGTCAGCGGGCATTCGCCGCACATGGGATTCCGGGCGGTGCAGCAGTCCCGGCCAAAGAGGACGATCCGGTGGCAGAAGTCCGAGCTTTCCTCCGGGGGGAGGATCTTGCGCAGCTGCTGCTCCACTTTTTCCGGCTCCTTGCCTGTACTCAGCCCCAGCCGCCCGCAGATGCGGATGCAGTGGGTGTCGCACACGACGCTGCCCGGGACGGCGTACAGGTCGCCCAGCAGCAGATTGGCGGTTTTCCGCCCCACGCCGGGCAGGCGCAGCAGTTCCTCCATGGTGCCGGGGACTTTTCCGCCGTAGTCCGTCAGCAGCATCTGACAGGCGAGGACGATGTCTCGCGCCTTGTGCTTATAAAAGCCGCAGGAGCGGACGTAGTTTTCCACATCGGCAATGTCCGCCGCCGCCATGGCTTCCAGGGTGGGGTAGGCGGCAAAGAGGGCGGGGGTCACCAGATTCACACGGGCGTCGGTACACTGGGCGGAGAGCCGCACGGCGATCATCAGCTCGTAGTCCTTCGCGTAGTGCAGGGCGCAGGCCGCATCGTCGTAGCGCTGTTTGAGAATATCAATGATGGCTTTTGCCTTTTCTTTTTTGTTCACGAGAATCGTTCCTTTTATCTGTTTTGCCCCAATATACCACGAAAACCGTAGTTTTGCAACAAAAAAAGACAAGCCGTTACAGTAAATCCATGGGAATCTGGGCAGTGAGGGCGGAAATTTCGTAGGCCGTTCGTTCCTCCGCGCCTTCCTCGGTCAGTTTCGTGTAGACGCGGCTCTGCAATCGGCCCGTAATGCCGATCTTATCCCGGGTATGGCACCGGGAAGCCTCCTGCGCCGTCCTGCCCCAAAGGATGCAGGGCAGATAATCCGCCCGCTGGAACGCCCTCGGCACCGCCAGCATCACATCGCAGATCTCCCGGCCAAGGGGCGTGCGGCGGTAAATTGGTTCCCGGCAGAGGAAGCCCTCCAGCACCGCGTCGTTCAGCGCTTCGCCGTCCTCGCAGGTCAGCGCCGACGCGAAGACGAAGATCATCAGGTGCCGCCGCCCGTCGGTGCGGACATTGTGGGAGCGGATCTGGCCGGTGACGGTGAGCATCCCGCCCGGGTCAATTCCGGCGGATTCCAGAAGGGAGGCTTCCGCGATGACCGGCAGGGTGTCCGCCGCCCCGGAAAGCCTCGGCACCTCCAGAAAAAACCGGTAAAACTGTTTTCCGTGGTTCTCATGGGAAAACGTGGGAGGCGCGGACAGATTTCCCCGCAGGGTGATTTGATTTGCGTTATGTTCCATAGTACCACCTCAAATTCAGATGTATGGAACATCTTATGTCCGAGCGGGAGAAAGAGAACCGGAGGAACATCTGACGCAAAAATCAGCGGCATTCGCTTTCAAATGCCGCTGAAGTTTCACATTATCCAATTCCAGACCAGCGCCGCCAGAAACGGCTGCACGAAAAACATGACGCCGAAGGTCATGCCGCAGACGAGAAACACATCCTTTGTCCGCGCCGACGGCTCCGTCCCCGGGAAAAGCTTCAGCACGACTCTGGCAAGCAGATACCCCAGAACCGTACCGACGGTGTTGGTTATAAGGTCGTTGACGTCCGTCGCCCGGAAGGTGAAAATCTGCAAAAGCTCAATGAGCAGGGAGGTGCAGAAGCCGAACAGAAGCGTGTACCCGAAGGCACTGAATTTCTTCCAGAAAAGGGGAAGAAAGAAGCCCAGCGGAACGAACAGCAGCACATTCAGCAGACTGCTTCTATAGTCCGAAAACATATGCAGAAACGGGACGAAATTGTAGTTAAAATCCAGGCGGATATAGGTTATGCAGGGAAGCCCCACCACGGCGTCCACACCGGCCAGGTATATGGCGAAAATAAGGTAGCCGACTGTGCGCCCCAAATCATGGAAATAAATCCGGTTTACGACGAGAAATAACGGAACCAGAATTACCGCCGCCACGCCGGCTTCCAGACCCATGTCAAAAAATCTGTACATCGGCAGCCTCCGTCAGAAGATGGGGTTGGTCAGCAATACGGCCAGCACACAGCAGCAGGCGTTCAGGGCAAAGCGGGTATCGGTGTAGATGTTTGCCGCCTGGGCTTCATACTCCCGGTGGTAGCTGTAAATGGCTTCCATCACGCTTCCGGCGATTTTCGGGTTGACCTTGGGGTCTTGCTTCATGTATTCCAGAAAATGGTCTTGCAGCGCCGCTTCATATTCCCGATGATCGCTCAGGGCGGTGGGGAAGGTGTCGTTGTGGGCGTAGGTGAACGCGTCGGTGGTGTAGTGGATCAGCTTGCCCAGGGTATAGTAGTCGAACAGGCCGAGCTTTTCCTTCTTTTCCAGCCGGGCGGAAATGGCACGCATAAAGCGCCGGGCGTTGCGGTAGTTGTGACCCCGCAGCCACTGGCAGCGGATGGAGCCTTTCAGGTATGTAGCGGGATTGCGGTCCGGCTCAATGCACCCCAGCAGAAACGCCTTCACATACCGCTCCGGGGTGTCGCTCATGTAGTGCTGCACCAGATATTTTCCCAGACAGCGGTGACTTTTTCCGCGCATGTTGCAGCTCCTTCCTTTTGAGGTTTCCGAGAAAGTATAACACATCTCCGGGGAAAATGTGTGAACAATTCCAAAAATCGGAGATTATCACAAGGTGCTTAGGAAACGGCATGTGCTTTTTGGACAAAAGTACATGGAGATTTTCCAGAAACACGAAAAAAGCAGCCCCAATGGCGGGGCGCACCAGACAGTGAACAGGCACAGCGGAATGGAACAGCACCCCTTGCCTCTCCCTTTGGGAGAGGTGGCCGAGCGAAGCGAGGACGGAGAGGGGAAATAAGGCTGCAATACCCTCTCAGTCACCTACGGTGACAGCTCTCCCGGAGGGAGAGCCAAGGGGCTGCATGTGCTGGCACAAGAAATGGAGCGTATCTATACCGATACGCTCCATTAACTGTTTTCCGACCACCTATTAAAGCTGGGGCTGCTTTGTGAGAAAATCCTTACTCCGTAACGGTGAAGGTGATGACCGTAATGGCCAGACCGTTGAAGTAAATGCTGAGTGAGTAATCGCCGGGGGCGTCGGGGGCGGTGGGAACATCCAGCTCGCCGTAGTGGTAGTCGCCCGCGTACCAGATCTCTTTCCAGTCGCCGGTTGCCTCGGAAATGTACTTGGGGATGACATTGCCGTAGCCGTCCCGGATGACAAAGAGGATGTCCAGCGGATCTTCGGGGACGTAGAAATTGGTAGTGCCCTGCAGGACTACAGAAATCTTGTCGCCCACGGCAAACTCACTGGTATAGGCGGCGGTGCCGATGGACTCGAAATGCCAATCCTCCGTGTCCGGCGTCTTGACCAGATGGGTGGTGATGTGATCCGCGGACAGACCGTGGTCGTCATACACGCTGGCATTGCGGATGGTTTGGGTCTTGACGTTTCCGAAAATGGAGGTGCCGTCTGCCGCCTGAATGGTGAACTGGTACTTCGCGCTGGGGATCAGGGGCGAGATAACCGCAGAGGGCTGGGTGCATTTGACCACGTTGGGCGTCGAGCTGCCGTCGATCTGGTACATCAGCAGCCAGCCGCCGGAGGGGGCGGTGCCGGTGTATTCCCAAGTCACGGCGATCTGATCCAGCGCGCTGTCATCCACGTTCATGCTTGTAATGTTGATGGGATTGGCGGTGACGCTGGTGCGGGCGGGCTGGGTCATGCCGGCGGCGGTGACCTCGATGGTGTAGGCGACCGAGGGGTCGATGTCCGTGAAGTAGACCTCGGTATTGGTGACGGTGAGCTGCTTGTCGTAGCCGTTATTGTCGCTGTAGCAGCGGACGCTCCAGCTCTCCACGACCACATCGCCGGGGGCGTCCCAGCGGACGGTCATATCGCTGCCGCTGCTGGCGGCGACGGTCAGATTTTCCGCGAGAACCAGACGGGAAGCCGTGAATTCCAGCGTATTTTCTCCGGTGAAGGTCTCCTTGGAGGCGGCGCTGGCAGGCTCCAGCGTGAAGGTGTACAGCTTACCCACGGTCAGCCCCCTGACGGTGACGGTGTGGCCGGAGAAGCTTTCGCTTTGCGTCTCTTCGCCCTCGGCAGAGTAGCTTACGACCCATTCCTCCGGGTCGGCGCCGCTGACCGCGAAGTTCAGCATGACGGAGCCATCCTCGGCGCCGGTGATGGCGGAGAAGCTGGCGATCCTGGTGGAACCCTTGGTGGTGAAGATGTCGGAGGTCTGACCCACCAGCTTATGGAAGCCGCTGATATCCAGCTGGATGCGGTACAGGGAATCGGGCAGCAGGTCGGTAAAGGTCGCCTTGCCGTCCACCACGCCCCGGGTCACGGCGTTGCCGTAGTTGTCCATGCAGATGACGCTGAGCTTGGAATCGTCTACTTCGGTGTCCACGCTGACAACCAGCTGGTACTGGTCGCCCTCGATGGAAATGCTGTTGATGGTTTGCAGGTAGTATTTCTGATACGCCCAGAACAGTCCCGCGCCGATGGCAGCGAGAATCACCAGCGTGATGACGGCTGTTGCGGCCTTTTTCGCCTTCTGTCTGCGTTCCTGCTTCTTTGCTTCTTTTTGCAGGCGCTTTTCTTCCTCCGCGTCGGCAAAGGGTTCGTTGCTGTTGTCGGGCAGCGGCTCGTTGTCCTCTTCGTCCTGTGCGAAGGAGAAGCGGTCGGGGGAATCCTCCTCCGGTTCCGGCGTGACCGCCGTCTGGGGAACCTCATGGGCAATCAGCGCGTCGGCCTCGTCCATAATCTGGGAAACTTCCTCAGACATCTGGTGGGGCAGAAGATCGGCCGCGTCCGCAGGCTCCGGGAGAGTTTCATCCTGCGTATCCTCCGCGATGGTTTCCTCCTGCTGGGCAGGCGCTTCGGTGGGAGCGGGGGCGGGCTGCACCGGCACCACATCCTCCGGCTTGGCTTCGATGGGGGTGTAGATGGTGATGGGGGTGTCATTGATGGAATTGCGCTGCATGTAGGCGGCCAGCGCCTTACCCAGCTCCTTCGGCTCCTGCCAGCGTTTGGCGGGGTCGGGGTCAATGGCTTTCATGATGATCTCCGCGATCTCGTAGTCGGCATTGACGGGAGAGGGGAGCGCTTCGTCGGGCGCCTTGTCCTTGAAGGGCAGACTGCCGTCGTTGTAGAGCTGATAGAGGATCATGCCCACGGCGTAGGTGTCCGCCGTTTCGTTCAGTGTGGCCATGGCGTCGTGCAGCTCCGGGGGAGAATAGGGGCTGCGGTACTTGTCCGGCAGGGACGTGTAGCGCAGCATGTCCAGCGGGATGAAGCCCAGATCGCCGATGCGGTAGCTTTTTTTCTCGGTCAGGAAGATGTTGGTGGGCTTCAAGTCCACGTACAGGCATCCCGCCTGACGGCAGACGGAGAGCGCGGAGCACAGGTCAAGACCAAGATTGATCGCTTCCAGATGGGTGACCGGATTGCGGCGGATGTACTTTGCCAGCGAATGCTTGTAGGGGCTGACGAGGTAGACCTCGTAGCCTAAACGGCGGCGCTTGATGGGCACGGTCTGCCAGCCGTCGTAGGGAAGAAAGCCCTCCAGCTTGGAAAGCTTCTGCAGGAACTCCGCTTCCTTTTCCACGTCGTCGGCTACGCCCTTGAAGTAGTCCATGGCACCCGCCATGTCCTTATAGGCGCCAGCCAGAAGCATCGCATCCATCTGCGTCTGCGCGGCTGGTACGGAAATGATTTTGACTATGTATTTTTCGTCCGAATTTTCCTTGATGGCAGGACAGCAGCGTACGCCGTCATGGCTGCTCATGGGGTTTCCCATGGCAAATCCGTCAAGCAAAGGAGAAATCAGTTCGGTTTCGGCAAGTTCAGTCAATCGTAATCGCCTCCTTTAACCTTTATATCATAAAATAAAAATCTGAAAAAAGCAACCATTTTGTAGTTGTTTTATTTGGAAAAGAGTGTTATAATGGTGCTTGATAATGGTACAGTATGTGTATTTTTGTCAGGAGGTATCATATGAGCAAGGTAATTTGTGAGATTTGCGGAACAACTTACCAGGACACAGCGGAGTGCTGCCCCATCTGCGGCTGCCCCCGGGATATGTCCGGCAATGTTTCCGATGATGATTTTGTCATGGATCAGATGCCCGCGCTGAACAAGGGCGGGCGCTACTCGTCCGGCAAAAAGAAAAAGGAAATTTTTGATTTTGACGAGCAGAGCGACGATTTCCCGGAACCGGAGAATGAGCCATATTCCTCTGACCCGGAGGATGACGAAGACAATTATGACGAGCAGCCCCGGGAGCATAACACCGCCGTTGTGGTGATCCTGACGGCGCTGATCGTGATCCTGCTGGCGGGAACGGCGTTCCTGTTCTTCCGGTATCTGCTGCCCAATCTGCACGGCGTGAAGGACACTGCGCCCACCGTCCAGACCGAGCAGCCCGTCCAGACGTCAAAATCGGCCCAGGCGGGGCCCGCGCCTCCCGACCCGCGGATCCCCTGCCAGGATCTGTCTCTCCCCGGCGGTGCGGCGGAGCTTACCCAGCCCGGGTATTATTTTCTGCTGAATGTAGTCGTCATCCCGGAGAATACCACGGACGAGCTGGTGTTCACCTCCGGCGACGAGAGCATCGCAACGGTGGATGCTAACGGCCGTATCACCGCTGTGAGCGAGGGCAAGACGGTCATCTACATCACCTGCGGCGACAAGCAGCTGACCTGCCCCGTGACCTGCCAGTTTGAAGCGGAGACGGAGCCGTCCACGGAGGCCACCGTGGCGGCCCAGACGGAAGCGACCATCCAGACCGAGCCTGTGGAGACGAAGCCTCAGGTGGAGCTGAAGCTGGACAGAACGGACATGCGTTTGCAGGTGGGCTACAGCACCCAGCTGAAGCTGGTGGACTGCGGCGACCTCAAGCCTGAGGACGTGGAGTGGAGCGTGGAGCACGCCTACATTGCCAAGGTGGAAAACGGCTATGTCACGGCGCTGCAAAGCGGAACCACGGAGATCACCGCGAAGTACGGCGACCAGACGGTCAAGTGCATCGTGCGGTGCCACAACTGAATGTAAAAATTGGGCAGTTCCTTTCCGGAGCTGCCCATAATTCATTCCCCATCCACAAACGTCTTCTTGCGGAACAGGAAGGAAATGCACCAGAGACCTGCCAACCCAACGATGGTATAAATGATCCGGCTGAACAGGGAGCCGGAGCCGCCGAAGAGCCAGGCTACCAGATCAAACTGGAAAATGCCTACCAGTCCCCAGTTGACACAGCCGATGATGGACAAAATCAGCGCAAGGGTATCCATATTCTTACCTCCATTTCACATCCCGGATGCTGATAGGATATGCGTATTTTCGGATTTTATCACGAAGAAGTTGCAAAATTCCAATAGTTCCGTTATAATAAAAAAAGATGCACAGAAAGGACAATTTTGCAATGACGACATTATATGAAGGCGCTTTTGCCAAAATAAACTTAACGCTGGACGTTCTGGGAAAGCGGGCGGACGGCTACCATGATTTGCAGAGCGTGATGCAGACCATCTCCATCCGGGACGATGTGGAGATCGACGTGGGGACGGGAAAGCCGTGGCGGCTGCTGTGTTCTGTGGAGGGCATTCCCACCGACGAAAAGAATCTGGCGTGGAAGGCGGCGAAGGTCTACTGCGACGCCATGGACAAAGACCCGGAGGGGCTGGAGATCCGCATCGTCAAGCGCATTCCCGCCGGGGCGGGCTTAGGCGGCGGAAGCGCCGACGCGGCTGCGGTGCTGCGGGCGCTGAACCGGCACTATGGCGACCCGCTGTCCGTTCTGGCGCTGGCGGAGCTGGGCGCACAGGTTGGCAGCGACGTTCCGTTCTGCGTGGTGGGCGGCACGGCCATGGTGGAAGGCCGGGGCGAGCGCCTGAGAAAGCTGCCGGATATGCCCGACTGCCTGTTCGTGGTCTGCAAGCCGGACTTCTCCGTGTCCACACCGGAACTGTACCAGAAGATTGACACCGTGGCGATTCCCCACCGCCCGGACAATCAGGCCATGGAAAGCGCCCTGTTGGCCGGGGACTTGGGGAAGGTGGCGGAGAACGTATACAACGTCTTTGACCCGGTGGTCACGTCGGCGCATCTGGAGCTGAATTATATCAAGTCCATCTGCAACAGCTATGGTGCTCTGACGGAGCAGATGACCGGTTCCGGTTCCGCGATTTTTGCCATTTTGCCGAACTTTGAGTACGCCGCCGTGGTGTGCAGTATGCTGAAAGAGAACTATCCGAATATCTATATTGCCAAACCTGTATAATTCTGGCATTTACCGTCCATACTGGAAGTATTTCCGTATGGACGGTGTTTTTTATGAAGAAACTTTTGAAACGAATCGGTATCTGTCTGGTGCTTGCCGCGTCCGTGTGGTGCGGGTCGCTTCTGGCCGACAGGCAGAGACTGAACGACGAGCTGATCCGCTTCCACGTGGTCGCCAATTCCGACAGCGAGGAAGATCAGTCCATCAAATTGCAGGTGCGGGACGCCGTGCTAAATAGCCTGCAAAGCGACCTGAACAAAATCGCCGACGTAAACGAGGCGAGGGCGTACTTACAGGCCAAGCTGCCCCAAATTCAGGCCGTCGCCAACAGCGTTCTGGAAGCGACGGGGTGCGACTGCGAGGCGGTGGTGACGCTGTGTAAGGAAGCCTTTGATACCCGCTACTATGACACCTTCACCCTGCCCGCCGGTATCTACGAAGCCCTGCGGATCACCATCGGCGAGGGAGAGGGGCACAATTGGTGGTGCGTGGCATTTCCCAGCCTGTGCCTGAGCGCGACCTCTGAGGAATTCGCGGACAAGGCGGCGGGGGCAGGCTTTCCGGACAGCCTTACCGGCGCGCTGGACGGGGAAGAAAAATACGAGGTGCGGTTTTTCCTGCTGGACGCGCTGGGAGAACTGGAAAAATTTTTATATGCAGGATGAATCCCGCTCTGTTCATGAAAGCAAATTTGTGGTATCATGGACAAAAAAGAGAAGGGGGTGGGCAAATGCTGCACCTTTTGCTTGGCACAGACTGGACGGCCAACCGGGACGAAGTTATGAAGCGGATCGCGGCGGACGTTGCCGGGAGGAGGGGGAACCGCATTCTGATGGTTCCCGAACTCATCAGCCATGAAACGGAGCGGCGGGGGGGGGGCGCCGCCGGGGGGCCGGGCCCCCCGGCGCGGCT
>OGPV01000952.1_pt1 | contig 21007 bp, 19 predicted proteins | sample 1553001 | NCBI WGS metagenome assembly OGPV01 (sample SAMEA2580268, study PRJEB22360) | human gut metagenome | biome: human gut; feature: human-associated habitat; material: faeces | place: Denmark | collected 2008/2010
CCGCCGATGGGGATGCAGCGGATGGCGTACAGAGTCTCGCCCACCTGCTTTTTCCAGATGGCGGGACCCATAAACATGGAAAATTCGTTGACCTGAACGCCGGAGAGCTTGGCGGCGGTAAAATGCCCCAGCTCATGGACGAAAATCAGGACGCTGAACAGGAAAATCGCAAAAATAACGCTCATAGAAAAAATGCCTCGCAATTATCAAGAGTTCGCCCGAACCGCCTCACGAGCCAGACGGTCGGCTTCCAGAATCTGCTCCAAAGTGGGGTCGGCGATGAACGGCACCTGCGGCACGGCGGCATTTACCAGCCGGTAGATGTCGTAAAAGCCGATTTTGTCATTCAGGAACATGGCGACCGCTTCCTCATTTGCGCCGTTCATGGCAGGGCAGGCCGTGCCGCCCGCTTTTGCGCAGTCCCGCGCCAGCGCCAGACAGGGAAAATTCTCCGTATCCGGCGGGGAAAACGTCAGCGGGCCGCAGGACAGTAAGTCCAGCCGCTCCACCGGGGAGGGGATACGCTCCGGGTAGGTCAGTGCCAGCTGAATGGGCAGACGCATATCCGGTGTGCCCATCTGCGCCATCACCGCGCCGTCGGTGAATTCCACCATGCTGTGGACGATGCTCTGCCGGTGGATGACCACGTCCACCTGTTCCAGGGGCAGACGGTACAGCCGCATGGCTTCTATGACTTCCAGCCCCTTGTTCATCAGGGTGGCGCAGTCAACGGTGATCTTCGCACCCATCTTCCAGTTGGGGTGCTTCAGGGCGTCGGCCTTGGTCACCGTTTCCAGCCGGTCACGGGTCATGCCGAAAAATGGGCCGCCGGAGCAGGTGAGGATCAGCCGCCGGATCTCTTTTCTGCTGCCGCAGCCCATAAGGCACTGAAAGATTGCGGAATGCTCGGAATCCACGGGGACGATCTCCGCACCGTACTTCTCTGCCTCGGCCATCACCAGTTCCCCGGCGCAGACAAGAGTTTCCTTGTTGGCAAGGCCAATGCGCTTTTTCGCCCGGATGGCGGCGAGAGTGGGCTTCAAACCGACCATGCCAACCACGGCGGTGATAACGCAGTCGGCATCCGCCATGGATGCCGCTTCCATCAGACCCGCCTCACCGAAGTTTACCCGGATAGGCAGACCTTTTATTCGTTCCGCCAGCGCCTGAGCGGCTTCTTGGGTTGCCATAACGGCGAGCTTCGGGGAAAACTCCCGGCACTGCTGCGCCATCCGCTCCAAATTGGTTCCGGCGGTGAGCGCCGCTACCCGGATGCCGGGCAGACGGCGGATAATGTCCAGACTCTGCCGGCCGATGGAGCCGGGGGAGCCGAGAATACTGACACACTGCACCATAGGCCGCTCCTTACACCGCCATGGGAAGCAGCACCAACAATACTTCCATGGCCGGGGCGACCAGGGTCAGGGAATCGAACCGATCCAGTACGCCGCCGTGGCCGGGGATCAGATTGCCGTAATCCTTGATACCGGTCTGCCGCTTGACGATGGAGAAGCACAGATCGCCGAAAATGCCCAGCAGGGAACCGGCGAAGCCGTACAGCAGCGCAAGACCGTAGTTGACCCGGAGATTGCCGGGCAGCAGGTCGATGATCAGGGCGTAAACAAGCATACTGACCACGGCGAAGGCAATGCCGCCCAGCGCACCCTCGATGGTCTTGTTGGGGCTGACCACAGGCGCCAGCTTGTGCCGCCCGAATTTCAGGCCGATAAAGTAAGCGCCTGCGTCGGACATAAACGCCACCACGAAGGGAATCAGGATGACATACCGTCCGAGATCCATATTCAGAATGCGGATGAGGGAGCTGAGCATGTAGGGGATGAGAAGACCCGCCACAAGGCACATGGACAGATCCTCAAAGTGAACCTTTATGTGGTCAAGCATCATCTCCGAGAACATCAGGATAAAGAACACAATCATGAGGATGACAAAGTAGGAATGAATCGCGCCGAAATAGCTCCACATGCACACGGCGGCCGCCATGATGCAGGAGTAAATCACCAGCCGCGGCCGCTTTACAAGCCCTGTGCGGTACAGAAGCTCATAGGCCGCGATGGCCATGAGCGCACTCATGACCAGTGACGCGGCAATCACCGGTGCGGCCAGTGTCAGAAGAAAGAGGATCGGCACCAGAATCGCTGCGGAAATAATGCGTTTTTTCATTTCTCTATGTCCCTCCGAACCGGCGGCTGCGCCGGTGAAATTCTTCAATGGCGCTGTCCAGATGTTCCGGTGTGAAATCAGGCCAAAGTACGTTCATAATTACATATTCCGAGTACGCGGACTGCCACAGCAGGAAGTTGCTGACCCGCATCTCTCCGGATGGCCGGATGATCAGCTCCGGGTCGGGTACGCCCGCCGAATACAGGTACCGGGAGAAAACATCCTCGGTGAGTGTTTCCGGGTTGGCCCTTCCGGCGGCGACATCCGCCGTGTAAGCCTTCACCGCGTGGATGATCTCATCCCGCCCGCCATAGTTCAGGCAGAAATTCACCTGCACGTCGTATTCCTCCGAGCGGCTTTCCGCATCGTGGCAGAGCGCCTGCAATTCCGGGCTGAGACGGGTCAGGTCGCCGAAAAAGCGGAATTTTACCCGGTTCTTTTCCATGTCCCGCAGCGCCTCTTCCAGATACCGGCGCAGCAGTTTCATGATTCCCGTCACTTCCTCCGCAGAACGTTTCCAGTTCTCCGTGGAAAAGGCGTACACCGTCAGGTATTCCACGCCCAGCGTGCGGCAGTAGTTGGCGATCCGCCGGAAGGCTTCCGCGCCTGCGGCGTGACCGGCGGTGCGGGGCAGACCCCGCTGCTTTGCCCAGCGGCCGTTGCCGTCCATGATGATGGCAATATGCCGGGGCGGGGGAGAGTTTTGCGAAAGTGCCATAAAGCACCTCTTTCTAAATGGTTAGTGAACAGATCTGCGAAGATAAAAAAGCAATTTCTGCTGGCGGCTGCTTCCAGCCGCCAGCAGGGGTGCTTTGTTTTGGGTGACGGCGTTAAATCGCCATCAGTTCCTTTTCCTTGGCGGCAAGAGCGGCGTCGGCGCGCTTGATGTTCTTGTCCAGCAGATCCTGTAAATCTTTCTCGGCCTTCTTCTGGTCGTCCTCGGTGATCTCGCTGTTCTTTTTCAGCTTTTTGACATAGTCCATGCCGTCCCGGCGGATGTTGCGCATGGCGACCTTGGCTTCCTCGGAATACTTCTTGACCTGCTTGGCCAGATCCTTACGGCGCTCCTCGGTGAGCTGGGGGAACACCAGACGGATGACGCGGCCATCGTTCTGGGGGTTGATGCCCAGATCGGAGGTCTGGATGGCCTTCTGGATGTCCTTGAGCAGCTTGGTGTCCCAGGGCTGAATAATCAGGGTGCGGGCATCGGGGGTGGAGATGGTGGCGACGCCGTTCAGGGGCGTTTCACTGCCATAGTATTCCACGGTGATCCGATCGAGAACCTTTGCGTTGGCGCGGCCGGCGCGGACGGAGGCGAATTCCTCGTCCAGATGCTCCAGAGCCTTGTCCATTCTCCGGGAATATTCTTTGAAATCGACGGTCATTTTGTGTTCCTCCTTAGAAATGATTTTTTACGGTAGTACCGATCTCTTCGCCGCGAACCACGCGGACGATGCTGTTTTCTTCATTCAGGCCGAAGCAGACCATGGTCATGTCGTTGTCCATAGCCAGCGCCATAGCGGTGATGTCCGTGGCCTTCAGGTTCTTCGCCAGCACCTCACCATAGGTCAGGCGGGAGTAGCGGACGGCTGTGGGGTCTTTGGCGGGGTCGGCGGAATAAATGGCGTCCACGTTCTTCGCCATCAGCACGGCGTCGGCCTCAATCTCCACGCCCCGGAGCACCGCGCCGGTGTCGGTGGAGAAGTAGGGATTGCCGGTACCGGCGGCAAAAAGGACGACCTTCCCCTCATTTAAGTACCGCTCGGCAAGGTCGCGGGTAAAATACTCGGCGAACTTGTTCATCTCCACGGCGCTGAGAACGCGGGCGTCCATGCCGTGGCGGTTCAGGGCATCGGCCACGGCAATGGCGTTCATCACCGTACCAAGCATTCCCATGGAGTCGGCGTGAGAACGCTGCATCTTATCCGCACCGTCCTTGACGCCCCGCCAGAAGTTTCCGGCACCGATGACCAGACCGATCTGCACGCCCATGTCCACGCAGGTTTTGATGGATTTGCAAAGCTCGTTCACAATGGTAAAATCAAGCCCCCGATGTGCGTCCCCGGCGAGAGCCTCGCCGCTGACTTTCAGCAGGATGCGCTTATATTTAAGCTCAGGCAAAATGAAATCACTCCTTATCTTCATATCCTTTCCTATTCTAGCGTATCCAGCCCGAATTGACAACTACTAATTTAAGATTTCTTAAAATGTTTTCCGATTTTTCACAATGCGGGGCCTTCTGTGTAATTTCCACACAGCGCGCCCCTTGGAAAAGATGGATTCTGGCGGGATTTTTGGTTGCAAAACTGGAAACAGTAGGGTATAATGTCTGGTAATTGGAAAAACCCAAGGAAATGAGAGGGATTATCATGGCTGAAATGACTGAAAGCAAAAACTTTATCCACGCATTCATCGACGAGGACATCGCCCCCGGCGGGCAGTTTGCGGGTCAGACCGTCCATACCCGGTTTCCGCCGGAACCCAACGGCTATCTGCATATCGGCCACTGCAAGGCGCTGATCATCGACTTCGGCACCGCCGAGAAGTACAACGGACTGTGCAACCTCCGCATGGACGACACCAACCCCACCAAAGAGGATGTGGAGTTCGTGGAGGCTATCAAGGAGGACATCCACTGGCTGGGCTTCGACTGGGGCGACCGCTTCTACTACGGCTCCGACTATTTTGAGAAGGACTACGAATATGCGGTGGAGCTGATCAAGAAGGGGCTGGCCTACGTCTGTGAGCTGACGCCGGAGCAGTTCAAGGAGTACCGGGGCGACCTGAATACCCCTGCCGTTTCTCCCTACCGCGACCGTCCCATTGAGGAAAGTCTGGACCTGTTCGCCAGAATGCGCGCCGGAGAATTTGAGGACAACCGTTATACCCTCCGCGCCAAGATCGATCTGGCTTCCGGCAACTTCAATATGCGCGACCCGGTCATCTATCGCATCCGCCATATGCACCACCATCGTCAGGGGGACAAGTGGTGCATCTATCCCATGTACGACTTTGCACACCCCATTCAGGACGCGCTGGAGGGCATTACCCATTCTCTGTGCTCTCTGGAATTTGAGAACCACCGTCCTCTTTATAACTGGGTGGTGGAGCATGTCTCCGTGCCTCATCATCCCCGGCAGATCGAGTTTGCGAGACTGGGCATCGACCACACCGTGCTCAGCAAGCGGAAGCTCAGAGCGCTGGTGGAGAACGGCTATGTTTCCGGCTGGGATGACCCCCGGATGCCCACCCTCTGCGGCCTGCGCCGCCGGGGCTATACCCCTAAGTCCATCCGCAACTTCTGCGAGCGGGTGGGCGTGGCCAAGTCTCCCAACACCATTCCCTACGCATTTCTGGAATTCTGCCTGCGGGAAGACCTGAACGAGACCGCCCAGCGTGTCATGGCGGTGCTGAAGCCCGTGAAGCTCACCATCACCAACTACCCCGAGGGCAAGTCCGAGGTGGTCACCGTGGAAAATAACCCCAACCGTCCCGAGGACGGCACCCGGGAGGTCAGCTTCTCCCGGCACCTGTGGATCGAGCAGGACGATTTCCTGGCCGAGCCGATCCCCAAGTACAAGCGCCTGTACCCCAACGGGCCGGAGTGCCGCCTGAAGGGCGCGTACCTCATCACCTGCACCGGCTGCGTCAAGGATGAAAACGGTAACGTGGTGGAGATTCTGGCCACCTACGATCCCGAAAGCCGGGGCGGCGACCCCGCCGACGGCCGGAAGGTCAAGGGCGCGACCATTCACTGGGTGGATGCGGAGAACTGCTGCGATGCGGAGGTCAGACAGTACGACAACCTGTTCAACGATCCCGACCCCGACGCGGCGGGCAAGGATTTTCTGGCCTGCCTGAACGAGAAGTCTCTGGAAGTCCTCACCGGCTGCAAGGTGGAGGCCAGCCTCCGGGACGCCAAGGCGCCCGCGTCCTATCAGTTCATGCGTCTGGGCTATTTCTGCCCGGACAGCAAGGACTGCGCACCCGGCCATCTGGTGTTCAACCGTTCCGTCAGCCTGAAGGATTCCTTCAAGCCGGGAAAGTAATTCCTATATTATGGAAAGTCCTGCCGCAATGGGCGGGGCGCATGAGACAGTCAACAGGCACAGTGGGATAATCCGCTGTGCCTGTTTTTTGCATAAGCGTATCAGTTAATGCCAGCACCCCTTGCCTCTCCCTTTGGGAGAGGTGACCGAGCGAAGCGAGGACGGAAAGGGGACGCAGGGGGGCAAAGCCCTCTCAGTCACCTTCGGCGACAGCTCTCCCAGAGGGAGAGCCAAGGGGGCAGTACCCTGTCATAAAAGTTTCTGCGTTTTTTGCAAAGTGCGCTTGACAAATTATGCAAAGCATGCTATACTTTGCTTGCAAAGTTAACTTAGCATTTTCTCTGCGGACGCGCGGGGAAATCGAAGGAGTGTTTATGAAAACGTATATCCGCGAACTGCGAAAGAAGAATAAGCTGTCTCAGGAGGAGTTGGCGGATGCCGTGGGAACCACCCGGCAGACGATCACCTCAATTGAGGTGGGGAAGTATACCGCCTCTCTGCCCCTGGCGTACAAAATTGCCCACTATTTCGGGCTGACCATTGAAGAAGTGTTTGACTTCTCGGATTTGGAGGAATAAACTATGGAAAGCTATCGTGAAAAACTCAAATTGCAGAATGTGGTTTTTGTCATCGGGTGCGTCGCGCTTGCCCTGTTCTCCGTACTGGGCTTTTTGGGCGAAGCCGGAGTCGTGAAGCTGGCGCCGTCCGTCGGAGACGGTCACTGGCAGTCCCTGTGGCGCGGCTTCATTTCCGGCGCCAGCATCGGCATTCTGGCGATGCTGCTGTTCGGCCTGATCCGGAACCTCCGCGCTCTGAAGGATGAGAAAAAGCTGAAACAGCAATATGTTAAGGAAGGTGACGAGCGCCAGAAGCAGATTTATACCAACGCCCTGTGCGCTGCCATGCGGGCAACCCTGATTCTGGGACTGGCGGCGGTTATCGTGGCGGGGTATTTCAGCATGACCGTCAGCCTTACGCTGCTGGTAACAGTCTTATTGGTCAGTCTGATGACCCTGGCGTTCAAGCTGTATTTCGGCAAAAAATATTGAGACAGTGGGAAAATCCCGCTTTAACGTGCTTTGGCTCTTCCAACCGGGGGAGTCAAAGCACGTTTTTGAATCGCGTGGTTCCGGCCTGAGTGCCGGAATGCCCGCCTGCAAAAGTTAGCAAACGCTAACTAATAAAGGAGAAATAAGGGAAATTGCTGAAAAAAGATGGGAAAATGCTGGACATTTGCATGGAGCGTATGGTATAATCCAATGGTGGTCGTTTGCGTATAAACGGACAACAAAACGATAAGAAGGTGGTATTTGGTGGACTATACCAAGTATGTGTTGAAAAACAGGGATGAGCTGGAAGGCTTGCTTGCCGGGAAGGATAACTTCTTTGTTGTCGCCTGCAACAAGTGCTTCAAGGAGTTCAACACGACCGAAGAGCCGGAGTGCGACAGCTTTGCGGCCATTGCCGAGGAGCAGGGCAAGCACATCACCGGTACGGTAAAAGTGGACTTCTTGTGCAATAAGGTTCAGACCGAGAAGAAGCTGGCAGGTATCGTACCCGAAGGCACTGAGAACGTGGTCGTCATTTCCTGTGGTCTGGGCGTGCAGACCGTGGCGGATCTGGAGTCCGTTCCCGTGTTTACGGCAACCAATTCCCTCAATTACACCGGCCATCATGGCATGGCCCTGACGAAGAAGACCTGCGGCGCCTGCGCCCAGTGCTATCTGAACGTCACCGGCGGCATCTGCCCCATCGTGGACTGCTCCAAGAGTCTGGTCAACGGCCAGTGCGGCGGCGCGAAGAACGGCAAATGCGAGATCGACCCCAAGAAGGACTGCGCATGGGAAAAGATTTACCAGCGTCTGGAAAAGCAGGGTCGTACCAAGGAATTTCTGGATCAGCCCATTCAGCTGCGGGACTACTCCGTGGCCAACGTGGACGAGATCAAGGCTTACGTAGCCCAGGCGCGTGCCAAGCGGTACGAGGGCTTCTACGGCGGCGTCCATCCCACGGAGAATAAGGAGTTCACGGAGCACCTTGCGCTTCAGAAGTTCCCCGAACCCGATACCGTTATCATTCCTCTGGCCATGCATATCGGCGCACCGGCGAACCCCGTGGTTCAGCCCGGCGACACCGTGAAGGTGGGTCAGCTCATCGGCGAGCAGGCGGGCTTCATCAGCGCCCCCGTGCATTCCAGCGTCAGCGGCACGGTCATTGCGGTAGAACCCCATACCCATCCCAACAAGGGCCCCGGCGTCATGAGCGTCGTCATCAAGAACGACGGCAAGAATACGCTCCACGAGTCCGTCGTCCCCAACAAGCCTCTGGAAGAGCTGACCCCCGACGAGATCGTTGAGATCGTCAAGGAGAAGGGCATCGTGGGCATGGGCGGTGCGACGTTCCCCACCTACGTAAAGCTGAAGCCCGGCAAGCCCATTGACGCCGTGCTGATCAACGGCTCCGAGTGCGAGCCTTACCTGACCGCCGACCATCGGGTCATGCTGGAATTCGCCGACGACATCGTGTTCGGCCTGCGTGCCATGATGAAGGCCGTCAGCGCGCCGGAAGGCGTCATCCTCATTGAGGACAACAAGCCCGACGCCATCGCCCTGATGGAAGAAAAGGTTGCGCCTTACGACAACATCCGCGTCTGCGCCGCTAAAACCCAGTACCCCGAGGGCGCTGAAAAAATGCTCATCAAGAAGGTCATGGGCCGTCAGGTTCCCAGCGGCAAGCTGCCCGCCGACGTTGGCTGCGTGGTAAGCAACACCTCCACCGCCAAGGCCATTTCCGACGCCATCCAGAAGGGTCTGCCTCTGGTGGAGCGTGTGGTCTCCGTCACCGGCGAGTTCATCCGCAATCCCGGCAACTACATCGTCAAGCTCGGCACCAACGTGCAGGAGATCATCGATCACTGCGGCGGCATCACCGGCGACGACGTAGTGCTGAAAATGGGCGGCCCCATGATGGGCGCTCCCATCAAGGACACCAATGTGCCCATTATCAAAGGCTCCAATGGCATTATCGCCATTGCCGCCGATCACACCGAGGAGAAAGAATGCATCAAGTGCGGCCGCTGCATGGACGTATGTCCCATGGAGCTGGCGCCTCTGGATATCTACAAGTACGCCCAGCTGGGTGACGCGGAGACCCTGCTGAAGCTGAACGTGATGGACTGCTTCTCCTGCAAGTGCTGTGAGTACATCTGCTCTTCCAAGATTCCTCTGGTTTCCAAGATCAACGTTGCCAAGGGCCTGGTCATGCCCTTGCTGAAGAAGAAGTAAGGGGGACGAACACTTATGTTAATGACAAAACTGAAATCCGAAGAGGTCATCGGCTCCCTGACTTCCGGCAAGGTCTTCATCATCAACTGCCACGGCTGCAAGGAAGTCGGCTTCCCCGAGGAGGAAGCCAAGGCTCTGCAGAAGAAGCTCCAGGAGGAGGGCAAGGTCGTGGGCATTCTCACCACCGACTATGTCTGCAACCCCGAGGAGCTGGCGCTGCGGCTGCGCGCCCCCATGGCGAAGATCGCCGAGGCGGATGCCGTGCTGGTGTTCTCCTGCGGTGTCGGCGTGCAGACCATCTCCCAGATGCTGGAGGACAAGCCGGTCTACGCTTGCTGCGACACCATCGAGCTGCCCGGCTTTCAGGGCGTGACCCCGCTGGAATACGACTGCGGCCAGTGCGGCGAGTGCTTCCTGAACCTGACTGGCGGCATCTGCCCCATCACCGCCTGCTCCAAGAGTCTGGTGAACGGCCCCTGCGGCGGCACCAAGAACGGCAAGTGTGAGGTCAACCCCGCCATGGACTGCGGCTGGGAGCGCATCATTCAGCGCCTGAAGGCTCAGGGTCGTCTGGATGTTCTGCGCTGCCCCACCCAAATGCACGATTTCAATACCGACGAGGCTACCAAGTCCGCCAAAGAATCTGAATAATCAGGAGTGTATAGAATTATGAGAATTACTGAACTGTTTGACAACGGTGAGTTTGTGGTTTCTGCCGAGGTCGGCCCTCCCAAAGGAATTCATATTGACGGCATGGTAGAGGAAGCGAAGAAGTACCTCACCGGCGTCCATTTTGTCAACGTTACTGACAACCAGTCCTCCGTCATGCGGCTGGGTTCCCTCGCCACCTGCAAGGTGCTGAAGGATGCCGGACTGAACCCCATCTTCCAGCTGACCTGCCGCGACCGGAACCGCATTGCGCTGGAATCTGATTTGCTCAGCGCCGCCATGCTGGGGATCGACAACATCCTCTGCCTCACCGGCGACCACACCAAGCTGGGCGACCATCCCCAGGCCAAGCCCGTGTTCGATCTGGATTCCGTGTCTCTGCTGCATACCGCCAGCCTGCTGGAAACCGGCAAGGATCTGGGCGGCAACGACTTGGTTGGCGAGCCCCCCAAGTTTGCCAAGGGCGCTGTCGTGTCCCCCTGCTCCGACTCCGTGGACGCACAGCTGGTGAAGATGGAGCGCAAGGTCAAGGCCGGCGCCGAGTTTTTCCAGACCCAAGCCGTGTTTGAGCCTGAGAAGTTCATCAAGTTCATGGAGGCTGCCAAGCAGTTTGGCAAGCCCGTCCAGGTGGGCATCATCATTCCCAAGTCAGCCGGTATGTGCAAGTTCATGAACAACAACGTGGCCGGTGTCCATATCCCCGACGAACTGATCGCCGAGCTGCAGGCCGACAAGGAAAAGACCAAGGCCGGTATCACCGGTGTGGAAATTGCCGCCCGCATCATCCGGGAGTGCAAGCCCTACTGTCAGGGTGTCCATATCATGTCTCTGGGCTGGGAGTCCAAGGTTCCCGCTCTGCTGGAGCAGGCCGGTCTGTAATAGGGGACTGCCCACAAAATTGGTTAAGCAAGGAGCTTGCCGCCTGTGTTGCACAGGCGGCAGGTTTTTTCTGTCAATTCGCTTTTAAAAGAGAAAAAATACCCTTTATTCGCATGAAAATACAGCCTGAATACGACAGAAGCCCCCAACTTTACCGTCACTTTGCTGAATCTTAGCTGGAAAATGAAATGTACCAATGGTAATTTCTCACAAATTCTTAATGGAATCTTAAGCTAATTTGCCATCTTGATTTCCGGGGGTCAGGTGCATATACTGTATCCATGACAGGATCTGTCAAAAAACACCGCTAAAAGAAGGGAGATTCGTAATTCTATGACAGGTATTGGACTTATCATCGTATTCGTTCTTGCCATCGCGCTGATGATCTACTCCATCAGCAAGCTGAAAATCCATCCGTTTCTTTCCATCATGGCCATTTCTCTGATTTTTGGCCTGATCGCCGGAATCCCTCTGGTTAACACCACGGACGCCGACGGCAATACCGTCAGTGGTATCGCAAACGCAATCGGCGCCGGCTTCTCCGGCACGTTCTCCAGCATCGGCATCGTTATCATCTTTGGCGCTCTGGTCGGCACCCTGCTGGAAAGCACCGGCGCGGCTCTGAAGATGGCTGACTGCGTTGTCAAGCTCGTCGGCGAGAAGCATCCTGAGATCGCCATTGAGCTGATGGGCTGGATCGTCTCCATCCCCGTGTTCTGCGACAGCGGTTTCGTCGTCCTGAACCCCATCCGTAAGGCTATGACCCGCCGCACCGGCACATCCAGCGTTGCGATGTCCGTTGCCCTGTCCATGGGTCTTTACATCAGCCACTGCTTCATTCCCCCCACGCCCGGCCCCATCGCGGCTGCCGGTACGCTGGGCTGCGGCGATAATCTGCTGCTGGTCATGGGTCTTGGCGCTCTGTGTTCCATCCCTCCGCTGGTTGCCGGTTATTTCTTCGCAAAGTACATTGGCAAGAAGGTCAAGGCTGCTGACGACATCACCGATAACGAGAACGTCAAGACCTACGAGCAGCTGGTTGCCGAGTTCGGCAAGCTGCCCAACGCATGGCTGGCCTTTGCTCCCATCGTCGTTCCCATTATCCTGATGGGTCTGGCTTCCGCTCTCTCCATGGCCGGTGTCAAGGCTGACTTCATCAGCTTCCTGGGTACTCCCATCATCGCTCTGGCTGTTGGCTGCATCATCGCCATTATCGACCTGTTCGCCGCGCACAAGGGTAAGGACTTCTACAAGCTGACCGACGACACCCTGAAGACCGTTGGTCCCATCCTGTTCGTTACCGCCGCCGGCGGCGTTCTGGGCAAGGTCATCGCTTCCTCCGACATGGTCAACTACATCAAGGCCAATGCGGAAGTTTTCGAGAGCGTCGGCATCTTCTTCCCGTTCCTGCTGGCCGCGATCCTGAAGTCCGCACAGGGCTCCTCCACCGTCGCCATCACCACCACCGCCGGTATCGTGGCCCCTCTGCTGCCGGTTCTGGGACTGGACTCTCCCGCACGGGCTTGCCTGACGGTTATCGCCATCGGCGCAGGCGCCATGACGGTGTCCCACGCCAACGACTCCTACTTCTGGGTCGTCACCAACTTCGGCGAAATGACCCCGCAGGATGGCTACAAGACCCAGACCCTCGGCACACTCGTGATCGGCATTGCGTCCATTATCGGCGTGTTCATCGTCTCCCTGTTCCTGCACTAAGATTCAAAATCCTGAAAGGGACGGGTTTACCCGTCCCTTTCTTAATATGAAACATGGCGAAACGGAAGCGGCTCAGCAGCTCCCGTTTCCAGAGGAGGATTCCCTATGCAAACTTTAAGACAGGATGCGCAGACCATCATAGACCGTGCGCTTGCCGACGCAATGCCGGATTCCGCGGTGCGCCGCGCATTGGAGCACTTTCACAGACCGTCCGGACGTCTCGTTCTGATCGCCGCCGGTAAGGCCGCGTGGCAGATGGCGAAAGCCGCCTACGACGTTCTGGGTACCGACGTCAGCTGCGGCGCGGTCATTACAAAATACGACCATGTAAAGGGCGCAATCGGCACGCTGGAGCTTTTCGAGGCCGGACACCCTGTCCCGGATGAAAATTCCTACCGTGCGACCGCCCGCGCCCTCGAGCTGGTCAGCGGCCTGACGGAAAACGACACGGTGCTGTTCCTGCTGTCCGGCGGCGGTTCGGCGCTGTTTGAAAGCCCCCTGATCCCGGCGGAAGAAATGGCGGACGTTACAAAGCAGCTGCTGGCCTGCGGCGCGGACATCGTGGAAATGAACACGCTGCGCAAGCGTCTTTCTGCCGTGAAGGGCGGCCGGTTTGCCGAGCGCTGCCTGCCTGCGAAGGTGTTTTCCATCGTTTTGTCCGATATTCTGGGCGACCCGCTGGATATGATCGCCTCCGGTCCCGCTTACCCGGACAGTTCCACCAGCGCTCAGGCAATGGCCATCGTGAAAAAATACGGCTTGCGCCTTTCCGAGCACGCCCAGTCCCTTCTGGCGCAGGAGACGCCGAAGACCCTTTCCAATGTGGAGACCCACATCACCGGCAGTGTGCGCCAGCTGTGCGTTTCCGCGGAGGAACCGGCGGGGAGCCTCGGCTACACGCCCGTGGTGCTGACGGACAGCCTGCGGTGTACCGCCCGGGACGCGGGCAGCTTCCTTGCGTCCATCGCCCAGTATAACCAGTCCAGCGAAAAGTCTCTGGCCTTCATAGCGGGCGGCGAGACGGTCGTCCATCTGACCGGCACCGGCCTTGGCGGGCGCAATCAGGAGATCGCCCTTTCCGCCGCACAGGAAATCGCTGGTTTCCGGGACACTGCCGTGTTCTCCTTCGGCTCCGACGGAACGGACGGCCCCACGGATGCGGCGGGCGGCTACTGCGATGGGGAAAGCCGTGCTGCGCTTGCCGCACAGGGCATTTCCATCCCGGACGTTTTGCAGCAGAACGATGCTTACCACGCGCTGAAAAAATGTGATGGCCTGATTCTGACCGGCCCCACCGGAACCAACGTCAACGACCTGTCCGTTCTGCTGATCCGCAGATAAGACCGGCCTGTTGACAAGCGCTCCTTTTTCGGTATAATTAAAAAGCCAGACGCACAGACGCAGCGCAGACCGGGAACCCGGTTTGCGCTGCGTTTTTTAAGCAGAAACAGGAGAGGGAAAGCATAATGACGAAAATCGAAACAGAGCGCTTATACTATTTCCTGATTAAAATCTTAATTTTAATCAGGAAGGCATCGCCTGACGGCGCTGCCTGTTTTGTGATTTATAAGGAAAGAAATCACAAAACAAGTCTCATATGAACTCCATGCCTTTCAGGCAATTAAATTCTTTTTTTAAGATTTTAATTGGAGTTCAGTATGATACAACCAACGAGGGAGGCACCGTCTCCCTCGTTTTGTCTATGGAAAAGCCTCTGCTTTCGTTTGGTGAAAGCAGAGGCTTTTTGCCATTATGTGGATTCCCGTTCCAGAATGCACGGGGATGTACAGTAGGATTGGGTTTGTAAGTTGGGCTTTCGTATCCGCTGTAAAACAAACCGGGCGGCGTTGATGCCCATGTCGTGCATGTCCACTTCCACAGCCGTGATGGCCGGGTCTGTCAGCATGGAAAACGGGTAGTTGTCAAAGGTGAGCAGCGCGATATCCTGCGGTACCTTCAGACCTATCCGGCGGATGTATTGCAGGCAGTGCAGAGCAAGATGGTTATTGCTGCAAAGCAGCACCTCCGGTCGGGGGCGGCGCATCAGCAGACCGTACAGCGCCTCATCGTCCAGCGCGTAGGGCGATTCATTGCAGACAACCTCAACGCTCAGCTCTTCCTCAGACATGACCTGATTGATTCCTCGCAGGCGGCTCTGGGACAGGGCGTCGTTTTCCTGTCCCGTGATAAAGGCCATTCTCCGGTAGCCCTTGTCCAGCAGATAATTCGCGGCAATCTGCCCCGCCTGCTCGTGATTGACGTCGATCCAGCAGATATTGCACCGGAATCCCGGCTTCCCGATGACCAGATAGGGGAAATCCACCCGGGAAAGGATCGCGGCCAGCTCTGGGCTTAAAACGAAAGCATGAATGATGAGCGCGTCCGCCTGCCGCTGCTGGATGATGTCCCGGATGTAAAGGGGCGCCGCCTGTTTCGTCAGCGGCTTCAGGGTCAGGGAATAGTCCTTGCCGTCCAGATACGTGGCAATGCCGGAAATGATTTCGAACATATGGGGATTTTCAAAGGCAATGTTCTGGTAGAAATCCGTGATGAACAGCACCGTGCCGCTTGCCTGCCGGGCAAAATTCTTGGCTCGCGCGTTGGGGCGGTAGCCGAGACGGTCCGCAATTTCCCGTATCGCCGCCTTGGTCTGGTCGGGGATGGTGTAGCTGTCGTTCAGCGCCTTGGAAACCGTGGCAATGGATACCCCCGCCTCCTTTGCCACGTCATAAATCGTCACCGCCATGAATCCGTTCCTCCCGTACTTCATACTCCCATGCACCGATTATGGCATGATTGCCGCCTTTTTTCAAGAGCAATCTGCCTGTCTGCGGTGCGGGAATGGGTGCGCCGCCCAGATTCATGGTAACTGTGATTCTTGTGTTCTCCCAATTCCGGCTGTAGCTGTAGGTCTTCCCTGCCGCGAAATTCGTCACGAAATCGCCGTACCGCAGGGCGGGGTGCGCCTTGCGCAGGGAGATCAAGCGGCGGTAGATATCCTCCAGCGGGTGAGCGTTTCCCCACGCCATCGCCTGGCGGTACTCGCTTTCGCTCAGGCCGCAAAGCCCCTTTTCATCCCCGTAAAACACGCAGGGCATACCGGGGAAGGTCATTTGCAGCAGCACCGACAGCTCCATTTTGTCGGTATTTTCCCCGCACAGAGACAGATACCGGCTGACGTCATGGCTGTCCAGCAGATTCAGCTGGGCAAACAGGGCGTTTTCCCGATAGCGCAGCAAAAGGGTGGAAACATTGGTATCGAAGGTTTCCGCATCCACCGTTTCCTCCGCGAAAAATCTGCGGCAATACCGGCGGAAATCGTAATTCATCGCGGAATCCATCATATCCCCGTTCAGATAATGGGCGGCGTTTTCCCAGACCTCCCCGACGATGATGGCATCCGGCTTTGCCGCCTTTACCGCGGTACGGAACGCGCGGAGGAAGCCGTCGTCCAGCTCGTTCGCCACGTCCAGCCGCCAGCCGTCGATGTCAAACTCCCGTATCCAGTAGACGCCGACGTCGCAGAAATACTGCCTTAAATACGGGTCGGCGGTGTTTGTTTTCGGCATACTGGCAACGTAGGAAAAACAGGTATATTCCGGAAGCTCGCCGGGAGCGGGAAGCTTTGGCTTCGCCGGTAGCTGGTAGAAACAGGAATAGTATTTTGACTCCATACCGTTCCGCAGAACATCCTGAAACAGAAAATGGCTGCTGCTGATATGGTTGAATACGCCGTCCAGCAGGACGCGGATGCCGAGGGAATGGGCCTTCTCCACCAGCGCACGGACATCCTCTTTGCTCCCCATATGTGGGTCTACCTGGTAGTAATCGAGGGTGTCATACCGGTGGTAAGATTCTGCCGCAAAAATCGGGTTCAGATAAATGCAGTTGAACCCCATGGAGGCGATATAGTCCAGATTCTCCGTAACGCCCCGGATGGTGCCGCCCAAACCGGTTTTCCCATCGGAGCCGCCGGAAAGCGTCCGGAACCCGTCGGCGAAGCTGTCCGGGAAAATGTTGTAGACAACGGCGTCCTTCGTCCATTCCGGGACGGAAAGCCGGTCAGCGCGATGGTTGAAGGGAAGCTGGAAGAAATCGGCCCGGGTGGGCGTCCCGGCCATTTCGTAGCAATCGCCAAAATAGCAGAGCGTCTCGGCCCCGTCCGACAGTTCAAAATAGTAGGCGATACGCTCAAGCTTTGTTTCCAGCCGAACCTCGTACCAGTCAAAATACCGGTCTTCCCGGATTTTTTTCATGGGCAGGCAGGCAAAATCCAGCTCCGGCGCCATGGCGGCGCGGTCGGCGTAAAAGAAGCGGCAGCTCCGCGCCTCGCCTTTTCCGGTTCGCAGGCGGAAAACATAGTGGGTACCGTCCGTGGCAAACGCAAATTCGCTCAATGGTCTATGGTAAATTGTTGCGGGATTCATACATTATCCTTTCACCGAGCCGCCGACGACGCCGGCAACGTAGTATTTCTGCATTCGAATAAAGAGCAGCACCACAGGGATCGCCACGATCACCGCACCGGCGCAGAAGACGGTGTAGTATTCGTAGATATTCGTCTTATCCACCATGGTGTACAGACCCTTTGCGACCGTAAAGTTGTTGTAATTGTCCTTCATGATGACCGACACGAAGATATAGTCCACGATGGGGTTAATGAAGGCATTGATGGCCGTGGTCGCGATCACCGGCTTGGCGTTGGGCAGGATGATCTTCCAGAAGATCGTACTGTTGGTCGCGCCGTCCAGGATGGCAGCCTCGTCCAGAGATTTGGGGATGGTGTCAAAATACCCCTTGGCGATGTAGTAGTTCAGCGCCGCGCCGCCGGAATACACCAGAATCAGCGCCAGAAGCGTCTGATCCAGACTTACCGCCTTCATGAAATGGTAAATGGCGATGATGCTCATAAAGCCGGGAAACATTCCCAGAACCAGAGACGCATTCATCAGGAATTTCCGGCTGGGGAAACGAAGCCGGGAGTACACATAGGCGACCATCAGCACCAGAATCGTGGTGATGGCACAGCTGCACCCGGCGACCAGCATCGTGTTGCCGAACCATCGGGGAAAATCAAACAGCTTCCTGTCTGTAAACAGTCGGACGTAATTACCGAAGGTGAAGCTTTTCGGCCAGAGGTAGGAGGTATACGCCCCCTGCTCCGCTCGGAAGGAAGACACGACCAGCCAGAAGACCGGCACCAGCCAGAGCATTGCCAGAACCGCGATCACCACATTCAGCGCCACCGAGGAAACAATCTTGCGCCTGCGCATATTTTTCATTGAAACTGATCCTCCTTCTTCACGGCGCCTGTCCGGTTATACACCAGCAGGGAGCAGCTGCCCACCAGCATAAAGATAAAAATGCCGATGGTCGATGCCAGAGAGTAGTCATTCCGGTTCACCGTCAGCTTGTACAGCCATGTGACCAGCAGGTCGGTCTTACCGGCCTGATAGTAGTCCAGCGAGAAGGGGCCTCCGGCAGTGAGCAGGTATATGACGTTGAAGTTGTTGAAATTCGTCACGAAGGTAGTGATCGTCGCGGGGGCCGTCACGAAGAACATATAGGGCAGCGTGATGGAAATGAACCTTCTGACCGGCCCCGCGCCGTCCATTTCCGCGCTTTCGTACAGCTCGGCAGGGATGTTCATCAGTACCCCGGAAAAGGTCATCATGGTGTAGGGAATGCCGATCCACATATTCACCACAACGACTACAATTCGCGCCAGCGTCGGGTCCAGCAGGAAGGGCAGCGGCGCGCTGATCAGTCCCAGCTCCTGCAGCAGCACATTCACCGCTCCCGCAGGCTCCAGCGCCCGGGAGATCAGCAGCAGACTCACGAACTGGGGGATGGCGATGGCAATGACGAAGCAGGTGCGCCACACCTGTTTGAGCTTCACCAGCTTGCTGTTGATGGCGACGGCCAGCAGCATACCGAGGATGTAGTTCGTAAACGTGGCAAGAATCGCCCAGACGATTGTCCAGCCAAGAAGGCCGAAGAAGGTGTTGGTCTTGATCTCATTGCCCAGAAAAATATCCGTCACGTTGGTCATACCAACCCATGTAAACAGATTTCCGGGGGGCTGGTGATCCGCGTCGAAGTTGGTAAACGCAATGAGGATCATGAAAATGATGGGCAGCAGCGTAAACAGCACCAGCGTCAGCATGGGCATGGAGAGCAAGGTTATATGAAAGCGCTCATTCGTCAGGCTGTGAAGATCGTCCCGGAAGCTCGCGATTTTCCGCCCCTCCCGCAGATTCTCCTGCGCATGCCACGAATCCCGGATGTTCGCGTACCAGATGTACAGGAACACCGCAATCACCGCCAGCGACAGCACGCTGTAGAGAAGAATCAGCATGGAGTTGTCGCCGGGAAATCTCTGGTAAATCTGTAAGTCCTCGTTCCAGACCTTCCGCTGGGTCTCCGTGCCCAGCGTGAAGAATTTACTCAGATACTGCAGCGCAAAATTTTTAAGGAAGCAGAAAAACCCGATCTGGGTCAAAAGATAGATCAGCCCGCGAACGTACTGCTTATAGCGGATGCAGCCGGTTCCCATGATAAAAAACGACAGCCGAGTCCAGAAGCTGCCCTTCGCGGCGGCGCAAAGAAGTATATTCCGTTTTGTGTTTTCTTGCATGGATATCCCTCCGTGAGCATGGGATGGCGAAAAGGGGCTTTTTTACAGCCCCTTTTCGGAATCAAATGAACTTATCCTGCCAGCGCCTGCTCCACAAGCCGATCCAGCATGGTCTGCAGATCGCCGGTGGAATGGGCTTCCAGCTCCGCGCCGAAGGCTTCGGCGGGCGTCCAGAAGCCGCCCAGAACCATCTGGGAAACGGCGAACTCGCTCTGTGCGTTCAGAGCCTGAAGCGCCAGATTGGAGGCGATGGTGTCGTCGGCCAGTGCGTTGACGTTGGAGGGGCCGTAGTTCAGCACGTTGTAGCGCTCGATCTGGGCTTTCTCGCTGGTCAGATACTCCGCCAGCTCCATGGAGTCCACGGGATAGGCGGTCTGGGAGTTGACGCCGTAGATCTTGCAGCCAAGGAAAGAGCCCATCTGAACCTGCTTGCCGTCGCAGGTGAAGGTAGGCAGCTTGCAGCAGCCGTAGTTGTCGCCCAGCTTTTCCTGAATCGCGGAGGCAACCCAGGTGCCGGACACGCCGCAGGCGATGGCGTCGCCGATGCCGCCCGCCAGAACGGAGTCATCACCGGTGACAAACGCGGGGTCGTTGCAGAACGCCCGGATTGCTTCCGCGGCGGCAAGGCCGTTGGCGTTGTTGAAGTCGATGACCTGCTTGCCGTCCTCGATGGTCAGCGTGCAGCCGTTGCCAAGGAAGAAGGAAGCCAGATACCAGCCGTTGGAGACGTCCATATGTACCTTCTTGCCGGCAGCGTTGGCAGCGGCCAGAATGCCGTCCAGCGTCTTCAGGTCGTCCTCGGTGAACACGGACTTGTCGTAGTACAGGAAGTAGCCGTTATCGGAGGTCATGGGATAGCCGTACAGGGTCCCGTCATAGGTCGCCGCGTTGATGGAGCCGGGGGTGTTGGCGGCAATGATGGCGTCGGTGTTCCGGGTCACTTCGTACAGGGCATCGGCCTTGACCAGATCCACCAGCTGGTCGTCCGCAAACAGGAACACGTCAGCGGCAGCGGCGGGGTCTTCCAGATAACGGGCCTTGCCGTCCACAGCGCCCACGGCGCCGTATTCAAAGGTGTATTCCTTCTCGGGATGCTCGGCGGCAAACTCGCTGCAAAGCTTTTCCGTCAGCTCCAACTCGCCCTGATCCGCCCAGACCTTCAGGGTGACCTTTTCCTTTTCGCCGCTCACCACGGCGGTTTCGGCCTGCGCCTTTGTATTCTCCACAGTGGGAGAAGCGTCCTCAGCCGGAGTGCTGGAACAAGCCGCCAGCATACCAGCGGTCATCAATACTGCCATCAGCAGCGCAATGATCTTCTTCATAATTCTCTGCTCCTTCATAATTATCTTACAAATGGATTTCTCCCTTTGCCGCTTTCATTATATAGACTTCACAAAAATTGGTCAACGAAAATATAGGAAAGCGTTTTCGCATGGCAGCAGCGGCATTTGGAAGTACAAAATCACGTCAGCAGCACCCGACGCTGAAAAAAGCCCTTGCCTTTATGTAATACTAAGGCAATACCGCACAGAAAGAAGTGCCAAATACCGCCGAGTGTGATATAATAAACTTATGGATAAACAGATGACAAT
>OGPV01000963.1_pt1 | contig 20758 bp, 10 predicted proteins | sample 1553001 | NCBI WGS metagenome assembly OGPV01 (sample SAMEA2580268, study PRJEB22360) | human gut metagenome | biome: human gut; feature: human-associated habitat; material: faeces | place: Denmark | collected 2008/2010
TCGACATGGTCCCGGCCGCCCTTGGCGCCCCGGCCGGCCGCAGCCGCCTTCGCGGCGGTTTCGGCCAACGCCGGCGAGGCCGCGGAGACGAAGCCTCCGGCGGCCAGCAAGGCACTGCGTATTAAAAAGTCGCGTCTGTTCATCGGGAGAGAGGTTCGGTTGGGGTGGTTAGGTAGTGGTTTGGTTCGTATGGTTTGTGCGTCAGTTTTGGTTTCGGTGTGTCCGGTGGGTTTTCTTTGTTATTTTTCCGGACTTCCCGTTGGTATTTTTGGCGTTCGCATCCGGAAGTCCGTGCAGTCCGTGTGCGGGCGGGTAAAGGCCTGTGCGCCTATTCCGGAATGCGCACAGGATCGGTACCTATTTTCCGGCGGAGTATAACGTCACCGGACCCTGCAGGCCCATCGACTGGGTCGGCTGTTCCTTGTTCTTGCGGTTCGTCCACTTCTGGGCCGTCGGGTTGTCGGTGAGCGTCTTCATGTAGTTGCCCATCGTGGTGACCACCTTCACTTCGATCTCGTTCTCACCCGGTTGCAGGGCGTCGGAGAGGTCGTAGACGCGGCGGCCGTACCAGCGTACGCCCTGATCCTTGCCGTTGACCTTCAGTTCGGCCACGCCGTACACTTTGCCCAGGTTCAGCAGCATCTTGCCGGGTTTGCTGCCCGCGTCGACGGTGGTGCGGTAGGTGACCGTGCCGGTAAAGTCCACCCACGGCGTATCTTTCAGGTCGGTCGGCTGCTCCATGCGGTCGGTTTTGGTCCATCCTTCGCGGCTGTGGTGCAACTCCACGTCCCAGCCCGTGAGCGTCCGGCTTTGCGGGCCTTCGTAGGGCAGCGGGTTCCACGCCGGCCCTTTCTTGTTCTTGTCGAAGACGATTACCAGCGAGTCGGCCGGACCCATGTCGAGCGTGTAGCCGCCCTCCTTGTCCAGTTCGATGCGCCAGCGCTTGCCGTTTTCCATGTCCCACACCCACGGGTAGCGCCCGGCGGTGATCTCGTCGGTGAAGACGATCCGGCCGCGGTAGGGATTGTGCAGGTGCGAGTTGGCCAGGAAGAAGAGCTCTTCGCCGTTGTCGCCCTGGTAGCGGTTCTGCGTGAAGAAGGGATCGGGGTTTTCGACCTTCACGTAGGGTTCGATGCCGTACTGCCGCTGTACGTCGGCGTACCATTTGATGAAATCGTTGTCGGCCGGTTTTTCGAGCAATACGAAGCGGTCGGGGAACTGTTTCAGCTTACCGATCCACTCCTGAACCTTCGCGTCGTTCTGTTTGTAGTCGTGGTAACCGAGCGACTGGTGCGGAATTTTCTCGATGCAGAAGACGCGTCCTCCCTGGCTTACGAAATCATAAAGCTTCGCGAGCGTTTCGGGCCGGATGCTGTCCAGTCCCAGCAGGAAGAGTGTGCCGTACTGTTTCGGACCGTAGCACAGCTTACCGTTTTTGACGGTCGAGTCGCCGAGCACGATCTCCGAGGTGTAGTCGCATCCGCCGCCGTTCTTGTGGATCGCCTCCCAGACGAGGGTCATGTAGGGCACGTTCAGCCGGTCGGGGAACGGCTCGGTCTTGACGCCCACTTCGCTCCACATGTCGGGATAAGCCGGCAGCAGCGCGATGTCGGTGTACATGTCGGTGTTTTGCAGCGCTGCCGAAACGCGGGCCCGGTAGCCGGTGAAGTAGGGCATGTAGGGCCACCAGTTGTTGTGCTCGCTGAAGTAGGCGCCGTAACGCACCCAACCCGGGAACGGAATGTCGGGAGGGGAGACGTTCACGCCGATCAGCACCGAGTGGGTGATACCCGAGAGGATGCTCATGTCGGATCCCAGTTTCAGAAACTCGAGCGTCGCATTGAATACCTGGTAGGTATTGGTCATCTCTTCGCAGCTCACGACCCGTTTGCCGGTCAGGTGCGCCGCCGAAGAGACGAATTTGTTGATCATCGTATAGCCCCGGCCCCGGCGGTAATCCTCGTTACCCATCTCTTCGCCGAGACGGTGTTTGAGCCAGTTGGTCGTCCACGACTCGCCCTCGGGAATGTCGTATCCGATGCTGCTTTCCAGCGGGAAAAAGCCGCGGCCGTAAGCCTGCGCACGCGAAAGCACGCCGAGTTCTTTGCACCAGTCGAGGTAGGTGCGGTTAAAGCGTTCGCGCAGCAATTCGGCTTTGGTCAGTTCGAAGTCGTAGCGCATCCGGCGGATTTCTGCGGCGAATTCGGGGGTTTTGGCGGCGCCGTAATTGTAGTCCGAAACGTCGCCCAGGCGGCCCACCTTGAACATCATGAAGGGCAGGTAGGGGAAGATGTCGTACCCGCGCCGCTTTTTGAACTCTTCGAGGATATCGGTGGCCCAGTTGCATCCTTCGAGCTCCATCGAGTCGGTGAACATTGAGCGGATGTGCGCGCTCAGCGGCCCGGTTTTCGCCTGGATCGTGTCGGACATGTGGTGCAGGTATTTGTTCACGGCCTGCTTGTCCATGTGGTTGAGGATCGGTCCTGCGGCGCCGGGTGCGCCGTTGATCACGCTCGCGAAGGCATTGACCTTCACCAGTGCGTAGAATACGTATTTTCCGTCGGGAACATTTACCGAGATTACCTCGTTGCCGAGTTGGTCGGACAGGTCGATCACCCCTTCGAGGCCGTCCATCGGGTCGGGTACTAGCTTGAGGGCCAGCAGTTCGAACGTGCGGCCCGGGAAAGGCACCGTGACGCCCGGATCGACCGTGCTGAAGATCGCGAAGCGCGAGATTTCGAACGTGGTCGGGCCTTCGAGCTTCTGCGCGTCGATCAGTACCACCTGCGCTCGCTCGTCCCCTTTGAGGAATTCGCCGCCGAAAGGCCAGCCCGAACCGACGATCAGGTCGCAGGTCATGTCGAGTTTCTTCGCTTCGTCGAAAGTGGCTTTCAGCGCTTCGATCCACTCGTCGCTGAGCCATGTGAGCGAACGCTTGCCCATGTCGTTGTCTTCCTCGGCGATACCGATCGGGTTGATCTCGACGCCGCCGATACCGGCGGCTTTCATGACGCGCAGCTCGCGGCGCAACTCTTCGGGTTCGACTTTGTCGCCGTTCCACCACCAGCGTACGAACGGACGGTAGACTGAATCGGGGTTGGCGAAGCGGTGGTAGAGTTCGGCGTCGAAACGTAACGAGCCGTCACCGGCCGCTTTTGCGGCCGCTTCGGCCATCTCGGCGGCTTCGGCGACACCCGGCAGCATCGTGACGGCGAGGCCGCCTGCTGCGAGCATGGCACTGCGGATAAGGAAAGTTCTGCGATCCATGGAAGTTTTAGATTGGGAAAATATCGGTTGGTTAGGTTTTTATTTCTGAGTCGGAGTTGCTGTCTGTATCTGTATTGGGAGTACCGGTTGTCCTATTTTATACCTGTATTTGTTTTAATATTTGTATCTGTTTTAATATTTGTATCTGTCCGGGGCGTGCCGAGAGCTATCCGCTTGACCGGTCCGTCGGTTTTTCGGGCGGTTCCGTTTGTTTCCCGCGTCGGAACTCGGGGGGGCGGGAAAACGGAACGGTTGCCGGGACGGACTGTAGCCGGTTTCGGTACGGTTCCCCGATTAGGACCCTGCGTCCGGGTCAGCGGACGCAGGGCAAAGGTTCGCTTATTTGCGCGGCGAGATTTTTTTGCCGTTGGGGGTGATGCTGTTGGTTACCGAAACGCCTTTCGACGCGGCGCCTTTGGTCTGCAATGCAGCGGCGGGTACGTCGATGAACGATTCATTCAGCTTCACGTTCGTGCAGCCCTCCAACACGACGCCGGCCGTGGCGGGGTTCAGCTTGCTGTCGACGGTGATGCCGGTAACGGTCACGTCGGTGCAGTTGTTGAAAATGGCCACGTCCTCGGCCGAGTTGTTCAGCAGGATGCCTTCGACGGTCACGCCGGTGCAACCGTTCATGTAGATCAGCGCGGGCACCGTGTTCTTACCGGCGGCGAGGTTGCCCTGGGCTGCCTGCGTGTTGTAGTGGCCGGTTACGAGGGTTCCCTGTCCGTCGATCAGGCCTTTGCCGGTGATGCCGATGTTTTTGGCTGTATCGGCGACGATCAGTGCGGCGGTGCCGTTCACATAGTCGTAGTCATAAGGCGACGTGGAAGCCATCAGTGCGGCGCCTTCCTTGATGACGATCGTCACGTTGCTCTTGAGGTGGATCGTGCCGGTCAGGTAGCGGCCTACGTAGAACGCCAGCTCGCCGCCGCCGTTTTCGCTGATGAAGTCTACCGCCTTCTGGATCGAGCGCGTGTTGTTGGTCGTACCGTCCGATTTCACGCCGAAGAGCGCGGCCTTATACTCCTTGGCCGAAACGGGGCTCACGGCCGTGCCGATCAGCAAGAGGGCGAGTGCGAGGAATTTCGTTTTGATCATGGTCTCTGTTTTTAAGTTGAGATTATTAATTTGTTTGCGGTTATTCCTTTACGATGCCGGTGGTCTTGTAGGTGAACACCTGTTCCTTGCCGTTGGCACCGGGTTCTTCGAATTCGACCTTGCGCAGGGTGAGGCCCTGCACGTCGTCGGTCACCAGGCCCGGACGGTAGTCGCCGGGCTTCTCGGCAATGAATTTCACGTTGTCGAAGGTGATACCCTTGGCGTGGCGAATGTAGAAACCCCAGGCCGGCAGCTCTTTGAACTGCGAGAATTCGGGATAGGTATCGCGCATTTCGGGAATACCGTCCAGTTCGGCGGGGGTCAGGCCGCGGTAAGCGAAGAGTTTATTGCCGCCGCCGGGGTAGACCATCGTGATGTTCTTGAGGGTGATGTTCTCGATCGGGTAGTCGGGCAGGCCGACGATGCTCGCGGGCGAGATGTTGCGCGGCATGTCTTCGATCGGGCCTTCGTAGTTGTAGCCGGCGTCGGGTTTGCGCAGCGGCACTTCGGCATAGACGTTCTGGATCGTCACGTTTTTCATCGACGGCTGTTTGCCTTTGCCCCAGCGGTCGCCGATGCGCAGGAAGATCACGTTGCCGGTATTGATCGAGCGCACGCCGTCCACGAGGATGTTGTCGATCAGGCCGCCGTCCACGGCTGCAAAGGTGATGGCCGAACGGTAGGTGTCGTAGATGGTGATGTTCGTCACCTTGAAATTGCGGAATCCGCCTCTCGATACGGTGCCGAATTTGAGTCCGTTGGCGCCCGAGCGTCCCACGCAGTTGTCGACTACGACATTCTGGCAGATGCTGTTCGCGTCGTGCGATTTGAAGCAGAGCACGTCGTCGGCGGCATTGAAGAACGAGTTTTTGATCACCACGCCGTCGCAGTCGACGATGTCGATGCCGTCGTTGTTCCAGTAAGAGTTCGCCTCCACGTAGATGTCGTCCACATAGACGTTCTTGCATTGGTCGTAGGTCTGGTTCCAGCTGGCCGGGTCACGCAGCGTGATGCCGGTGATTGTGACGTTCGTGCACTCGCGGAAGTAGATGTTTTCCGGGCGGTTCGTCTCGTTGGGGCGGTCCAGTTTCAGCGGGTCTTCATAAATGCCGCGCTGGATGTACTGTACCATGTTGTTGGCGGTTTTGAAACCCTGGCCGTCGATGGTACCCTTGCCGGTGATGCCGATGTTCTCCTGTTTCATGGCGAACACCATGGCCATCCAGCGTACATACGGGTCTTTCACGTAGTCGAACGGGTTGGTCGAGCCGAGCAGCACGGCGCCGCGCTCGAGGTGCAGCGTCACGTTGCTTTTCAGGTAGATCGAGCCGGTGAGGTACTTGCCGGGGCCGAAGACGAGGCGTCCGCCGCCGCGTTCGTTCACCGCGTCGATCGCGCGCTGGATCGCACCCGTGTTCAGGGTGATGCCGTCGGCCTTGGCGCCGAAGTCCGAAACCTGGTAGTCCTTGGCCGAGAGTTGCGTGGCGCCGCACAGCAAGGCGATGGCTAATGCGAGAAATTTGAGCTTAGTCATGGTTTGTTATTTATTGATTTGAATGTTAGTCGTTTGGTAAGTATGGATCTGTTTTTTCTTTGCTCCCGGTTCTTCGAAGGTGACATCTGCGAGGCTCAGGCCCTTCACGTCGTCGGTGACGATCGCCGGGCGGTAGTCACGGTTTTTGGCAATGAACTTCACGTTGTCGAAAGCGATATCCTTCGCGTGGCGGATGTAGAAGCCCCATGCGGGCAGCTCCTTGAATTGCGAAAATTCGGGATAACGGTCGGCCATCTCGGGGATCGCGTCGAGCTCCTTCGCGCTGGTGCCCACCTTCGCGTAGTAGGGATTGCCGCCGCCCGGGGTGACGATCGTGACGTTTTCGAGTTTCACGTTCCGGATGTCGTACCCTTTCAGGCCGACGATGCTTGCGGGCGAGATGTTGCGCGGCAGGTCTTCCACCGGGCCTTCGTATTCGTAACCCGCGTCGGGCTTGCCGTCCGAGAGTTCGCAGTACATGTTCCGGATCGTAACTCCGTCGATCGAACCCACCGAACCTTTGGTCCAGCGGTTGCCGATACGCAGGAAGATCGCGTTGCCCACGTTGTATGCGTAAAGGCTGTCGACGAGGATATTCTCGACGACGCCTCCGTCCGGCGTGGCGATCGTGAAGGCCGAGCGGAAGGTGTCGTATACCTTATTGTTGATGATGCGGATATTCTTGTAGCCGCCGGCGCTTACCGTGCCGAACTTGATGCCGCTCGCGCTCGAGCGGGCTACGCAGTTGCGGATTTCGATGTTCTCGCACATGTGCTCGTGGCTGTGCGACTTGAGGCAGATACCGTCGTCGGTCGCGTCGATGAACGAATTGGTGACGGTGGTGTTGCGGCAGTCGACGATGTCGAGCCCGTCGTTGTTCCAGTAGGCCTTGCTGTCGACGGTGATGCCGTTGATCTTCAGCCGGTCGCACTGGTCGTAGGTCTGCACCCAGTCGCCCGAGTTCTTCAGCGTGATGCCGTCGATGGTGACGTCTTTGCATTCGCGGAAATAGAGCGTCCGTGCGCGGCGCGATCCATCGGGCCGGTCGTATTTGGCCGGGTCGTTGATGATCCCTTTCTGGATCTGGTCGAGCAGGTTATACGACGCCTCGCGGCCCTGGCCGTCGATGACCCCCTTGCCGGTAATCGCGACATTGTCGACCTTAACCGCCCGCACCAATGCGCAGTAGGAACTGTCGATCGGGTAGTCGTACGGGTTCGTCGAACCGAGCAGTACGGCGCCTTCGTTGAGCTGGATCGTGACGTTCGAGCGCAGGTTGATGCTGCCGGTCAGGTAACGGCCCACGTAGAAGACGAGGCGTCCGCCACCCTCGGAGTGGATGTAGTCTATCGCCTTCTGGATCGAGGAGGTGTTCAGCGTCGTACCGTTGGATTTGATGCCGAAGAGCGAGGCGTTGTAATCCTTCGCCCCCAGTTGCATCGCACACAGGACGGCCAGTGCTGAGAGAATAAACTTTTTCATGAATCGTTGTTGGTTTGAGAGAGTTTTTTGAAAAATTGAAGTTTATTGGCAGTAGTCCGGGGCAGCCTGTCCGCTGCCCCTGTGAATTATCTCTGCAGTTTGTTTAGACAATTTTATTTGTATAGCGTTACCGGTCCGAGGATGCCCAGCGACAGGGTCGGCCACTCTTTCCTGCCGGCGGTGAACTTCTGGGCAGTGGCGTTGTCGGTGAGCGTATGCATGTAGTTGCCCAGGACGGTGACCACGCGCACCTCGATCTCGTTGCTGCCGGTGTGCAGCTGGTCGGCGATGTCGTAAATGCGGTTGCCGTACCATTTCACGCCGCAGTCCACGCCGTTGACGAGCACCTGCGAGATGCCGTAGACTTTGCCCAGATTCAGGACGGTGTCCCCGGCGTTCGAGCTGTTCACGTCGAACTTCGTGCGGTACACGACCGTTCCGGCGAAATCTTTCCATTCGGTCTCCTTCAGGTCGGTGGGCGTCTCCATCTGCGTGGTTTTGACCCATCCTTCGCGGGCATGGTGCAGTTCGACCTGCCAGTTTTTAAGCGTCAGCGCGTTCGGGGCGCTGACGGGCAGCGGTTTCCACGGCTCGCCCTTAGACACTTTGTCGAAGACGATGAAGAGGGTTTCGGCCGGGCCGAGTTCCAGTTCGAAGCTGCCGTCGGTGAGCGTGATGCGGTAACGCTTGCCGGTATCGGGATCCCAAATCCACGGGTAACGGCCCCGCGTAATCTCCGGCGAGAAGGTGATCTTGCTCTTGTAGGGGTTGTGCATGTGCACGTTGGCCAGGAAGAAGAAGGTGTTGCCGTCGCCGCCGTTCCAACGTGTCTGCAGGAAGAAGCGGTCGGGGTTCTCGACGGTCATGTAGTGCGGCAGGTTGTACTGGCCGATCAGCTCCCGGTACCATTCGAGGAACTTGTTGTCCTCGGGTTTTTTGACGAGGATAAAGCGGTCGGGGTAGGCCTGCAGTTTCTTGATCCACGCCTGTACCTCGGCGTCGCGCTTTTTGTAATCTTTGAAGCCGAGCGACTTGGACGGGTATTTTTCGATGCAGAAAACGCGGCCGCCCTGGGAAACGAACTCGTGAATCTTCGCGAGCGTCGAGGGGGCGGTGCTGGTCACTTCGGGTAGGAAGAGCGTGCCGTACTGTTTGGGACCGTAGCAGAGCTTGCCGTTCTTAACCGTCGAGGCGTTCAGTACGATCTCCGAGGTGTAGTCGGCGGCGCCGCCGTTCTTGCAGATCGCTTCCCATATTAAAGAGGTGTAAAGGACGTTCAGCGTGCCGGGGAACGGGTCGGTCTGCACGCCGATCTCGCCCCACATGTCGTAGTTGGGCGGCAGGATGATCATGTCGGTGTACATGTCCGCGTTCTGGAACTGCGACGAGAGGCGCCCCTTGTAAGCGTTCAGGTACTTGAAGTAAGGCCACCAGGTGTTGTTCTCGTTGTAGTAGGAACCGTATTGCACCCAGCCGGGGAACGGCGCGTCGGCCGGCGAGTAGTTGAAGCCGTGCCATACCGAGTGCGTGATGCCGGAGACGGCGCTCATGTCCGAGCCGATTTTGATCAGCTCGAGCGTTGCGCGGAAGGCGAGGTAGGTATTGGTCATCTCCTCGGCGCTGACGATGCGCTTGCCGGTAAGGTGCGCGGCCGAAGAGACGTATTTGTTGATCATCGTGTAGCCCCGGCCTGCGCGGTATTCGTCGTCGCGCATCTCTTCGCCGAGGCGGTGCTTGAGCCAGTTGGTCGTCCACGATTCGCCCTCGGGGATCGAATAGCCCATGCTGCTCTCGAGCGGGAAGAAGCCGCGGCCGTAGGCCTGCGCGCGCGAGAGCACCCCGAGGTCCTTGCACCAGCCGGTGTAGGTGTCGGTGAAGCGTTCCTTGAGCAGTTCGGCTTTCGTCAGTTCGAAATCGAAGCGCACGCGCTGCAGCTCGGCTTTGAACTCGGGCGTCTTTTCCGCTCCGTAATTGTAGTCGAGCACGTCGCCCAGGCGGCCCACCTTGAACATCATGAAAGGAAGGTAAGGCATCAGGTCGTAACCGCGGCGCAGGCGGAACTGCTCGGCGAAGTCGCCCGTCCAGTTCGATCCCTCGAGCTCCATCGAGTCGGTGAACATCGCGCGGACGTAGTTCTTCAGCGGGCCGATCCGGTTCTGGATCGTGTCGGCCATGTGGTCGAGGTACTTGCGCACGGCCTTCTTGTCCATGTGGTTGAGGATCGAACCGGCGGCTCCCGGCGCGCCGTTGATCACGCAGGCGAACGAATTGACCTTCACCAATGCGTAAAATACGTATTTCCCCTCGGGTACGTCGACCGAAATCACCTCTTTGCCGATCTGGTCCGAGAGGTCGATCGCCTGGTCTATGCCGCTCATCGGGTTGGGAACCAGCTTCAGCGACATGATTTCGAACGTGCGCAGCGGATTGACGTCCGTCACGCCCGGATCGACGGTTTTGAATATCGTGAACTTCGAGATTTCGAACGTGGTCGGTCCCTCGATCTTCTCGGCGTCAACCAATACGACCTGTGCGCGCTCCTCGGGGGTGAGGTCTTCTGAGCCGAAAGGCCAGCCCGAACCTACGAGCAGGTCGCAGGTCATGCCGATTTTCTTCGCTTCGTCGAACGTGACCTTCAGTGCGTCGATCCACTCGTCGCTGAGCCAGCGCAGCGACTTTTTGCCCAGGTCGTCGCCCGTGGTGGGGAATGCGATGGGGTTGATCTCGACGCCCGCGATGCCGGCTTCCTTGAGCAGGTGCAGTTCGCGGACCAGTTCCGCAGCTTCGACCTTATCGCCGTTCCACCACCAGCGTACGTAGGGGTGGTATTTGAACTCGGAATTCTTGAAACGTTTGTAAGCTTCGGAATCGAAACTCAGCGAGCCGGTTTCGGCGGCCTGCTTTGAAGGCTTCGAAACCGAACCGCGGGGAGCCGGTTTCGGCGGCTTTGGCTGCGGCCTCGGCCAGGGTGGGGGAAAGTGCGGCTACGAGGGTGCCTGTTGCCAGCATGGCGCTCCGGAGAAGGAAGGTTCTTCTGTCCATGATAGGTTGTGTGAGGAGATTTAAGTTATGTTGTAGTATAATGTTTTGTCGATACCTGGCTGCCGGACCCTGTGGCCGTGCGGTCGAAGCGTCTCGCGGCACCGCCCGTCGTCCTGCTGTTTCCGTTCCGGGTTGCCTGCCGCGTGTGTTGCCTCCGGTCGGGCGACTCGGTCTGTCCCTGCAACGGTTCGTTCTGGTCTGCCGCGCTGCCGCGCCGTGATTTGCGTTTGTTCCCCGTCTGCCTCCGCCTCCTGGACCGTCCGCGTTTTCAGGACAGAACGCCCCGAAAATACCGAACGGCGTTCCGGACGTGATCCGCTCCCGGGAGTGCCTCCTGTGCCCGTTCCGCAGCGAAAAACGCCAGTGGGAAACGGAGAAAATCATCCGCTTGGGCGGGTGATTTTGAGGATTTTGACACTCCGGAAGCGCCTTACGGCACGGCCGAAACTCCACGAAGTTAGCGATAATTTACGGGTTTTCATAGCCTTTGCATGCATTATTAACATATTTCAGAAATTTTGTTCGATCCTCGAACCGGCTTCAGAGGGGCCCTGAAGGCCGAAATGTCCTGATTCTGACCGGAGACCGAGCCTTCGTCCGGTCATCTCCCGGAACGGGTTTCCGGTCCCTGTCGTTCTTCGCCCGCGGTATTCCGCGGAACGGCCGCGCGGGATTGTGAAATATTGGCCGGATTTTGTAAATTTGTGCTCTCCGGTTCCTTCTCCCCCGTCTGTCCCGGAACGGCAGTTGCCGCAAACCCTCAAAAAACGTAACGCATGAACGCTACCCCGAAAGTGACCTTCGCCCTGTTGTCCCTGGCCGCTGCGCTGTCGTCGGCGCCCCTGTCGGCGCAGGATAAATTCGCCGATATCGCCACCGCCCGCTACCAGCTGCGCAGTACGTTGGTCGAACCGGCGCCGCCGGAACTCCCGCAAAAGTTCCTGCCCGTGGAGAACGATCCGCAGGCTGCTTTCCGGCCGATGCATACCCTCTCGACCGGGGCTGAGTTGAAGGCCGAATTGGCGAAGCTGCGGGAACAGTACGCCCCTTATATGAAAGACGTGGCCCCGGCGCTGCCGGTTTCCCGCGCGAGCGTGCCGCTCGACGTGTTCGACTGGCGGATCTAGGAACTGTGCAAGCGGGGGGAGGGGGACGGAAGCCGATGCCGGTGATTTCGCCGCGGTCGAGCGCGGCGAAGGCGAATGGACCGCAGTGAAGATTCCGCACTACGGAGCGCCGCTGGGCCGTGCGGTGACCTACTACCGCAAGGTGGTCGACCTTTCGCCCGCGATGTTCCGCGCGGGGGCGCTGTTCATCTGTTTCAAAGGGGTGGATTACAAGGCCGAAGTCTACGTGAACGGCACGCTGGCCGGTACGCATACCGGCTTCTTCGCGCCGTTCGAGTTCAACATCGCGAAACTGGCCCGCCCGGGCAAAAACACGATTCTCGTGAAGGTTAGCAACGACTATACGACGACCGGCAATTCGTTGGGCGGCGAGAACGTGCGCGGTGACAAAATCTATGCGGCTACGGGTCCCGGTTACGACGAACCGGTGCAGGGATGGCACCACTGTCCCGCCGGTATGGGCATCTACCAGACCTGCCGCATCGAGGCCCGTAACCCGATGCACGTAAACGACCTGTTCGTGCGTCCGCTGCCCGAAGAGAACCGGGCCGAGGCGTGGGTGGAAATAAATAATTTCAACGAAACGCAAGAAAACGTGAAGCTGGTCGTCTCGGTATACGGACAGAACTTCGAACAGACGATCCTCAAAGAGATGGAATACATTCCGTCTTCGACCTTTATCCCCGGCGTGGGCGACCTTGCCAAACCGACCGACAACCAGGCGGTGCGGCTCAAGATGGGGCACGGGGTCAACTACCTGCGCATCCCCCTCGACATGACCGGTTTCCGCTGGTGGAATCCGGACACGCCGTGGCTCTACCAGTTGCAGGTGACCGTACAGGACGAGCAGGGCAACGAACTCGACGCGGCCAAGCAGCAGTTCGGCATGCGCAGTTTTACGATGGACACCGTTTCGGTGCCGCGCGGGCGCATGTACCTGAACGGAGAGCAGATCCGCCTGCGGGGAGCCAACACGATGGGGCACCTGCAGCAGTGCGTAATCAGGGGCGACACGGCCCAGCTCATCGACGACATCCTGCTGGCGAAGCTCTGCAACATGAACTACCTGCGCCTCACGCAGCGGCCCGTCCAGCCCGAAATTTACGAATGGTTCGACAAACTGGGATTGCTCAACCAGACCGACCTGCCGTTGTTCGGCAGCCTGAGGCGAAACCTGTTCTCCGAAGCGGTGAAGCAGGCCGAAGAGATGGAGCGCCTCGTGCGCAAGCATCCCAGCACGATCATGGTGAGTTATATCAACGAACGTTTCCCGAATGCCGAGGGGCAGCCGCAGCGCAGTTTCGGCGAGTTGGCCGAATACGAACGGCTCTTCACGGCGCTCGACCAGGCGGTGCTGATCACCAACCCCGACCGCGTGATCAAGGCGGGCGACGGCGATTACGATCCGCCCTCGCCGGGCCTGCCCGACAGCCATTGCTATAACGGCTGGTACAACGGCCACGGCCTCGGCCTGGGCAAGATGCACCGCGGTTACTGGCAGTCCGTCAAACCGGGGTGGCTCTATGCGTGCGGCGAGTTCGGTTCCGAAGGACTCGACCCCGAGGAGGTGATGTACAAATACTATCCGAAAGGGTGGCTGCCCGTGAAGGGGGACGAAAAGAGCTGGACGGCGAACCTGATCCCGCAGGCGCAGACGCACCGTTTCCATTATATGTGGTACAACACGCAGGACAACCTGCACGATTGGGTGCGGGCGAGCTGGGACCACCAGGAGTGGGTGACCAAGTTCACGACCGAGGCCTTCCGCCGCGACGGGCGGATGGTTTCGTTCGCGATCCACCTCTTTATCGACGCGTTTCCGTCGGGCTGGATGAAGACGATCATGGATGTCGACCGGGGGCCGAAACCGGCTTACTTCGCTTACCGCAACGCGCTCGCGCCGCTGATGACTTCGCTGCGTACCGACCGCTGGACGTTTTTTCCCGGCGAGCGGGTGAATGTCGAAGCGTGGGTCTGCAACGACCGCAACGATGCGCCGCAGGACTATACGCTGCACTACCAGCTCGAAAAAGAGGGCCGGGTGGTGTGGGCCCACAGCGTGCGTGCCGACATTCCCCGGAACGATTCCCGTTTCCAGGGATTTATCGACTTTGAGGCCCCGAAGGTGGGTAAACGCACTGCATATCAGCTCCGCATCTCGCTGAACGATGCTGCGGGCAATCCCGTGCACCAGAACGTCGAGACGATCGAGGTTTTCCCGGCGCTGAAAAAGAGCGCGGCGAAGGTCTGTGCCGTGGGCGACAAGGCGGCGGAGCTGGCCGCCGCAGCGGGCGCGGTTACGGTGCCGTCGCTCTCCGGGGCGCAGGTGATGCTTTGTGACGATATCGCGGCGTACAACAAGGACAAGGAGGCGATCGACGCATGGGTGGCTGCAGGCGGCAAACTGGTGCTGCTGGAGCTTCCTGCGGGCGACTACCGCATCGGCGCCGGTGACGTGAAGGTCGAGCGTACGACCATGGGCGAATACTATTTCGCCTCGCCCGAAGTGCCGCATCCGCTGATGAAGGCTTTCAAGCCGATGGATTTCAAGATGTGGTACGATCCCGCTGCGGGCTATGTACAGCCGTTGCTGGGCCACACCGTGTCGGCTCCCGGCTGGACGCCGCTGCTGCTGAGCGGCAATTCGAGCTGGGTCGAGGACCGGGGCCCCGTGATGGCGGCCTGCGAGCTGCGCCACGGCAAGGGACTGTTCCGCATCAGCGAGGTGAAGCTCGCCGGGCGTACGGTCAATCCGGTGGCAGGTTATTTTGCCGATATTTTGATTAACAGGTAAAAAATCGAATTTACCCTGTCCGTTCCGGATGGACTGTGCGTTTTAAGTGTGTGCGGGTTGTTTGCGGCCGGTTCCAGGTGCTGCAGAGCCGTAGTTTCCGTAGCGGCGGCCTTTCCTGGGTGGACGTATTCGTGTCCGTTTTGGTGTTAGGGATGTTAGGATATCCCGGTGTAATGTTCGATTTGTCGTTTTTGGGCGTAAAAAACATCTCTCCGGGATAACAAACCGGATGGGATGTCGTTAATAATTATTAGTTTTGCACGGTGTTTCGTAAAGTTTCAAACGATTATAATCAATTTGTTGGTAAGCATATGGAAAAAATGAAGAAAAGGAAAGCCATCGGGGCTTTCGTGAAAGGCGCAGCGTACTCGCTGACCGCTTTGCTGGCGTTCTCCTGCGGAAATTCGCAACAGGGAGGCATGCCCGCGCTCTCTTTGGCTGTAATGACTGTTGAACCCACGAGTCAGGAGCTCAACAGCGCGTATCCCGCTACGATCAAAGGGCAACAGGATATCGAGATCCGTGCGCGCGTGAGCGGTTACATCACCAAACTTTGCGTGGACGAAGGAGCAGTGGTACACAAGGGACAACCGTTGTTCCTGATCGACGCCGTGCCGTACCAGAAGGCGGTACAGGCCGCCGAGGCCGCCGTGGAGGTAGCCAAAGCCAATGTGGCCACTACCCAGTTGACCGTCGACAGCAAGACCGAACTGCACGCACAGAATATTATCAGCGATTACGACCTGCAGACCGCCAAAAACTCTCTGGCATCGGCCAAAGCCGCGCTGGCACAGGCCGAAGCCCAGTTGGCAAGCGCCCGCAACGACCTTTCCTATACGACGATCACCAGTCCTTCGGACGGAGTGGTCGGCACGATCCCGTTCCGTGTGGGCAGCCTGGTGGGCACCACCACGCAGGAGCCGCTGACCGTCGTTTCCGACATCAACAAGATGTTCGTCTATTTCTCGATGAACGAGAAGCAGTTGTTGGCGCTGACCCGCCAGAAGGACGGTTCGGTGAACAGCATGATCGGTGCGATGCCCGAGGTGCAGCTGCAACTGGCCGACGGAACGATGTATCCTGCCAAAGGCAAGATCGAAACCCTCAGCGGCGTGATCGACCTTTCGACCGGCGCCGTGCAGATGCGCGCCACCTTCCCCAACGCACAGCGCCTGCTGCGCAGCGGCGGTACGGGTACGGTGCTGATTCCGAGCGTTCTCGATTCTGCCCTGCTGATCCCGCAGAGCGCCACTTATGAAGTGCAGGATAAGAAATTCGTTTATGTACTGGGCGACAGCTCGAAGGTGAAGAATACCGAAATCACGGTGTTCCCGCTCGATAACGGCAAGCAGTACGTGGTGACGTCCGGTCTGAAACCGGGTGAACAGGTGGTTGTCGAAGGTGTGGCGACGTTGCGTGACGGCATGCCGATCCAGCCGATCACTCCCGAGCAGTCCGCAGCCAAAGTGCAGGCGATGACCCAGCAGATGCAACAGGCAGCCGCCGCACAGAAATGATCCGATAAAACGAAGAAAACCTTATGAAATTAGATAGATTTATCAACCGCCCGGTGCTGTCGACGGTGATTTCGATCCTCATCGTCATCCTGGGCTTGCTGGGGCTGATGTCGCTGCCGGTGGAGCAGTATCCCAATATCGCCCCCCCGACGATCCGGGTGAATACCACCTATACCGGTGCGAACGCCCAGACTGTGCTGAACAGCGTGATCGCTCCGCTGGAGGAGCAGATCAACGGTGTGGAGAACATGGATTACATGACCTCCACCGCCACCAATACCGGTGATGCGACGATCACCGTCTACTTCAAGCAGGGTGTCGACCCCGACATGGCGGCCGTCAACGTGCAGAACCGTGTGGCCAAGGCGCAGGGTTTCCTGCCTGCCGAGGTAACGCAGGTCGGTGTCATCGCCGAGAAGCGACAGACCAGTATGCTGCTGATTTTCTCGCTTTACAGTTCCGACAACCGGTACGACCAGCAGTTCCTCGAAAACTATGCGAACATCAACGTCGTGCCCGAGGTTAAGCGTATTCCCGGTGTGGGCGATGCGATGGTGATGGGTGCCGACTACTCGATGCGTATCTGGCTCAAGCCCGATGTGATGGCCGAGTACAAACTGATGCCGTCCGACGTGTCGGCGGCGCTGGCCGAACAGAATATCGAGGCTGCGCCCGGCCAGTTCGGCGAGCTGGGCGACCAGTCGTTCCAGTATGTGATGCGCTATAAGGGGCGCCTGCAGACCGAGCAGGAGTTCGAGGATATCGTGATCCGAGCCAATGCCGACGGCGAAGTGTTGCGGCTCAAGGATATCGCCAATATTGAGCTGGGCCGTCTGACTTACGGATTCAGTAATAATGTGAATGGGCATCCGGGTGTGTCGGTGATTATCTTCCAGACCGCCGGTTCGAATGCTACGGCCATTATCCAGAACGTCGAGAAATACCTCAAGAGCATCGAAAATACGCTTCCTCCCGGTGTCGAGGAAGAGGTGCTGATGAGTGCGAACGATTTCCTCTTCGCATCGATCGAAGAGGTGATCAAAACGCTGCTGGAGGCCTTCCTGCTCGTGGTGATCGTCGTGTACGTCTTCCTGCAGGATTTCCGCTCGACATTGATCCCGATGATTGCCATCCCGGTGGCGTTGATCGGTACCTTCTTTATGCTTTACCTGATCGGGTTCAGTGTGAACCTGCTGACCCTCTGCGCGATGGTGTTGGCTATTGCGATTGTGGTCGACGATGCGATCGTCGTCGTCGAGGGTGTCCATGCCAAGTTGGACCAGGGGTATAAATCGGCTAAGAAAGCCTCTATCGATGCGATGAGCGAGCTTGGCGGCGCGATCGTTTCGATTACGCTGGTGATGATGGCCGTGTTCATTCCGGTGAGCTTCATGACCGGTACGTCGGGTACTTTCTACCGCCAGTTCGGTTTGACGATGGCTATCGCTATCGGTTTGTCGGCTATCAATGCACTGACGCTGAGCCCTGCGCTTTGCGCACTGTTCCTCAAACCTCACGATCCGGATAAGGAGAAAAAGAGCACTTTCGTAAGCCGTTTCCATGCCGGATTCAATACGGCATATGCTACGCTGCTTCAGAAATATAAGAAGAGCGTGCTCTTCTTCGTGCACCACCGTTGGATGACTTTCGGCATTATCGGCGCGGGTATCGTGCTGCTGGTGTTCCTGATGAAAATCACCCCGACCGGTTTGGTGCCTAACGAGGATACCGGTACCGTCTTCGCGGTAGTCGATACGCCTCCGGGCACCTCCCAGGAGCGTACCGAAGAGTTGCTGATGAAGGTCGATAGCCTGATCTCGGCGAATCCGGCCGTCAAATCGCGTTCGATGATCACCGGCTACAGTTTCATTGCCGGACAGGGTAACACCTACGGAACGATTATCGTCAAATTGAAAGACTGGGGTGAGCGCGACGGCAAAAAGGGACAGGACCTGAATTCGGTGATCGGCTCGCTTTACGTACAGTCGAAAATGGGTGTTTCCGATGCGAACGTATTGATCTTTGCCCCGCCGATGATTCCGGGATACAGCGCTACCAACGGTTTCGAGCTGAACCTGCAGGACAAGACCGGCGGTGACCTGGATAAATTTTTCGGCATCGCCCAGCAGTTCCTTGCGAAGCTGAACCAGCGTCCCGAGATCGCGGCTGCACGCACGTCGTTCAACCCGACGTTCCCGCAGTACATGATCGATATCGATGCAGCCAAGTGTAAGAAGGCCGGTATCAGTCCGCGCGATATCCTGACGGCGTTGCAGGGTTATTACGGCGGCCTGTACGCATCGAACTTCAACCGTTTCGGTAAGCTGTACCGCGTGATGATCCAGGCCGATCCGAAGTACCGGATCAGTCCCGAGACGCTGAACCAGGTGAAAATCCGGAATGGCAGCGAGATGGCGCCGATCACGCAGTTCCTGACGCTGAAAAAAGTGTACGGACCGGATAACATCAACCGTTTCAACATGTATACTTCGATGAGCGTCAACGGTTCTCCGAATGCCGGGTACAGTTCCGGAGAGGCGATCCAGGCGATCAAAGAGGTGGCAGCCGAGACGCTGCCGCAGGGTTACGGCTTCGAATTTTCGGGTATGACCCGTGAGGAGTCGTCGACCGGTACCAGCACCACGGCATTGATTTTCGTGCTTTGTCTGGTGTTCGTTTACCTGTTGCTGAGTGCGCAGTACGAAAGTTACATCCTGCCGCTGGCCGTGCTCTTCTCGATTCCGTTCGGTCTGGCCGGTTCGTTTATCTTCGCGCAGTTCATGCATGTGGATAACAACATCTACCTGCAGATCGCACTGATCATGCTGATCGGCCTGCTGGCCAAGAATGCGATCCTGATCGTAGAGTTCGCACTCGACCGGCGTAGACAGGGCATGAGTATCCTCTGGTCGGCGATCGCCGGTTCGGCTGCGCGTCTGCGCCCGATCCTGATGACTTCGCTCGCACTGGTGATCGGCCTGCTGCCGATGATGTTCGCGTCGGGTGTCGGCGCCAACGGCAACAGTACGATCGGTACGGGCGCCATTGGCGGTATGTTGATCGGTATGTTGACTCAGATCTTCATCGTGCCGGTGCTCTTCGTAGCTTTCCAGTCGCTGCAGGAGCGGTTTACGCCGATGGAGGTAGAGCTGGAGCCCGAAGAGATCGAGGCTGAGATCGAAAAGCTCGTTTAGTGGGAGTGATTGTGAAATTTTAAGTAAATGACCGTTATGAAAATCCAATACAGAATCTTGTTGGCGGGGCTTTCGGCAGCGATGTTGCTGAGCAGTTGCAACATTTATCGCAACTACAGCCGTCCCGACGAGGTGACCACCGCGGGTATGTACCGCGACACGCTCTCGGCGGCCGACACGCTGCGCGGGGATACGACCTCGATGGGCAACCTGCCCTGGCAGGAGGTGTTCCGCGATCCTTACCTGCAGAGCTTGATCGCGCAGGGCCTCGAGCACAACCTCGACCTGCAGACCGCACGGCTCCGGGTCCAGGAGGCCGAAGCCAGCCTGCAGGCCGCACGGCTCTCTTACGTGCCGTCGTTCAACCTCAATCCGAACGGTGCGCTTTCGTGGTATGAGAACGGCCGCCGCCAGTGGACCTACCAGGTTCCGGCCGCTGCGAGCTGGGAGGTCGACCTGTTCGGCCGCCTGCTGAACTCCAAACGCGGCGCACGTGCCGCGCTGATGCAGAGTGAAGCTTACGCGCAGGCAGTCCGCACGCAGGTGATCGCGTCGATCGCGAATACCTATTATACGCTGCAGATGCTGAACCAGCAACTGGCGATCAGCGAACAGACCGTGATCTCGTGGCGCAAGAGCGTCGAGACGATGAAGGCCCTCAAACTGGCCGGAAGCGTCAATGAAGCGGCCGTGGTACAGAGCCAGGCGAACTGCTATGCGATCGAGGCTTCCTTGCCCGATCTGCGGCAGAATGTCCGTGAGGTCGAAAACACGCTGTCGAACCTGCTGGGTGTCGCTCCGCAGTCGATCGAGTGTCCCGGAGTGTTGGCCGACCAGTCGATTCCGTCGACCCTTTCGGCCGGTGTACCCGTGCAAATGCTGAGCAACCGTCCCGACATCCAGTCGGCCGAAGCCGCGTTGATGGCCGCCTACGCCGCGACGAACGTGGCCCGTTCGGCGTTCTATCCGAGCCTGACGATCAGCGGGACCGCCGGATGGACCAACTCGCTGGGCAATATGGTCATCAATCCGGGTAAGGCGATCGCCAATGCCGCAGGCTCGCTGCTTATCCCGATCTTCAACCAGGGGAAGAACCGTGCGCAACTGCGTATAGCGAAAGCCCAGCAGCAGGAGGCGCTCAACGCGTTCCAGCAGAGTATCCTCTCAGCCGGCAGCGAAGTGAGCAATGCGCTTTACCAGTATAAAGCCGCCGGAGACAAAAGTGCTTCGCGCAAAGAGCAGATCCATTCGCTGGAGCTGTCGGTGAACTACACGCAGCAGTTGTTGCAGTTGGGCACTTCGACCTACCTCGAGGTGCTGACCGCCCAGCAGTCGTTGCTGAACGCCCAGCTGACGCAGGTGTCGGACGACTTCCAGAAGATGCAGGCCGTGGTGAACCTTTACCAGGCTTTGGGCGGCGGCCGTGACATGAGCGTAAAGATCGGCTCGAAAGCCGCTGAAAAAGCGGTGAAGGCAGAAGGCAAGAAGTTTCGCAAGGAGTTCCGCCAGAACAACAAATAGTCCTTGTAGTGGTTGGACCTGTTGAAGGTCGGACGGTTGAATACGATTGTTTTCGGCGTCCCGGTTGATTCGGGCCGCGAGAATGAAAATAAAAAGCTCCGGTATGCACCGGAGCTTTTTATTTATAACAGAAGGTATCGGCTTTTTGGGTGGAGTTTTAGGATTGTTTTTTGAATTAATCC
>OGPV01000980.1_pt1 | contig 20506 bp, 17 predicted proteins | sample 1553001 | NCBI WGS metagenome assembly OGPV01 (sample SAMEA2580268, study PRJEB22360) | human gut metagenome | biome: human gut; feature: human-associated habitat; material: faeces | place: Denmark | collected 2008/2010
ACCTGTCAAACCCTCAACACCTGATCCGGTCAATGCCGGCGTAGGGAAGCAATATATTTATTTTAGTTCCCCTCCTAAATTTTAAGGAGGTCTTTTTATGGATTTTACTAAGAAGGGAGCGGTGAAGGCTCAGAAGGAGCTGGTATCCAAGCTTCCAAGAAACCGGCGTAAGCTTAACATTTCTGTGTTTAAGATTATACTGGTGCTGGTGCTCGCCATTGTGATAGTCGGTGTCGGAGCCGGATTTGGAGCCCTCAAGGGTATTCTGGATGATACGCCGAACATCAACGCTGACGCTCTCATACCTAAGGGATACAAGACAACTCTTGTATACCAGAATGGAAAGGAGATCACGACACTTGCCAATTCCAACTCCAACCGAGAGTATGTGTATTACGACTCTATTCCTGAGGATCTTGTGAATGCATTTGTCGCTATAGAGGACAGACGTTTCTGGGAGCACAACGGAATCGATGTACAGGGTATCGCCAGAGCATTTATAAAGGGTCTCAAAAGCGGAGACTTCGATGAGGGTGCTTCCACTCTTACACAGCAGCTTATCAAGAACAACGTGTTCAACGTCGGACTGAATGAGTCAACTTTCTTGGATAAGCTTGAGCGTAAGGTTCAGGAGCAGTACCTGGCTGTGGATATGGAGAAGAAGATCGACAAGAAGTCGATAGTCGAGTATTATCTGAACACCATATATCTCGGAGAAGGCTGCTACGGTGTTGAGACCGCTGCCAAGACTTACTTCGGCAAGGGGCTCAGCCAGTTATCGGTATCTGAGTGTGCCGTGCTCGCAGCAATTCCGCAGAACCCTACCAAATACGATCCTCTCCTGTCGCCTGACGACAACAAGACCAGAAGGACCCAGGTTCTTAAATACATGCTGGATCTTGAGTATATAACACAGGCGCAGTATGACGAGGCTATAAACGATAACGTTTACAAGCGTATCGCTTCCGTATCTAAGAAGGAAGAAAAGCAGCAGAAGACAGAGGTCAACTCCTACTACACTGACGAGGTCATCAAGCAGCTTCAGAATGATCTGGTTGCCAAGGGCTACTCAGAGGACGAGGCAGAGTCACTGATCTGGTCAGGCGGACTCAAGGTCATCGTTTGTCAGGATCCTGAGATCCAGGAGATCGCTGACTCAGTTGTAAATGATACATCCTACTGGCCTGAGCCTGTATATCAGCTCAACTACGCTCTCACTCTTGCTGACAAGGAGACAAAGGTCCAGACAAACTACAGTGTAGAGAATCTCGAGAGCTGGTTTGCTGAACAGCAGGGCTACGATTATAGTGCAAGATATTACAGTGAGGATGAAGCCCGTGCAGCGGCTGACGAGTTCAGGGATGCCATGGTTGCCGAGACCGGCGACGAAGTCTTCATGGAGACATTCAAGCTTGTCATACAGCCACAGGTATCATTCACTCTCATGGACCAGAACACCGGTCAGGTCAAGGCACTTGTCGGAGGCCGTGGAGAGAAAACTGAGAACAGATCATTCAACCGTGCAACTGAGGCTACCAGACAGCCTGGTTCTTGCTTCAAGATAGTTGCCACATACCTTCCTGCACTGGACGCGTGCAACATGTCTCTTGCCACCGTATACGATGATGCACCTTACTACTATGAGAATGGTAATCAGGTATTTAACTGGTACGGCGGATACTGGGGACCTAAAACTATAAGATATGCTATCATGGAGTCTATGAATATCATAGCTGTAAAGTGTATCACAGACGTAACTCCACAGCTCGCATATGACTATCTGCTGAAGCTTGGATTTACAACTCTTGTTGAGAGAAAGACAGACAGCGATGGTCTCATCCTGTCAGATATCAACCAGTCACTTGCACTTGGTGGTCTGACAAATGGTATTACCAACCTAGAGATCACAGCTGCATATGCAACCATCGCCAACGGTGGTAATTATATAAAGCCTGTGTTCTACTCAGAGGTTTACGACCATGAAGGCAATCTTCTGATAGACAACAGGGAGCCTGAGAAGACACGTGTCATATCAGAGCAGACAGCATGGCTTCTCACAAGTGCCATGCACGACGTTGTAACAGGAGGTACCGGTTCAGGTGCCAACTCTTACACAGGTATGTATACAGCAGGTAAGACAGGTACCACATCAGGAGACTTTGATAACTGGTTCTGTGGTTATAACCCATACTACACAGCTTCTATATGGCTTGGAAATGATGAGAACATCACATACAGCCCTGGTTCTATCAAGTGCTATATGTGGAGAGATATCATGGATCAGGTCATTGAGAAGAAGGGACTTGATACATCGGCTACATTTGAGATGCCGGACGGAATCGTACAGGCCACTGTATGTTCGGATACAGGACTTCTTCCATCGAATGGATGTCCTACCGTAACAGATTACTTTGACGCATCCAAGATTCCTACAAAGTACTGTCCAGGTGTCAAGAAGGTTGTCGTATGTAACGAATCACACATGCTTGCCAACAAGGAATGTCCTGAGACTACAACCTTCATCTACAAGCTGAATGATGATGGTGAATATGTTCTTGAGGGTTACACATGGGATGAATCACTCCTCAAGGAGCACTGTAACATCCACGGCAAGAAGAAGGATACAAAGAAAACTACCAAGGCAACAACGACAACCGAGGATACATCGGAGGATACAACGGATGATACAACAACGGAGGAGCCTACAACGACTGAGGAACCTACAACCGAGGAACCTACGTCAGAGGAACCTACCTCTTCAACAGAGATAACCACAACCGAGGAACCAAGCTCGGATGATTCAACCGATACAACTCAATGACGGAAAGCCCCATCATACAATTCAATGTATGGTGGGGCTTTTTATATCTGCCTGTCTTCTATTTCTATTTTGTCATCTTCGGCTTGAATATCAGCGATGCAATATATCCAAATATCAGTGCAGCCGAACTTCCAACCGCAGCCATCTGGAAACCTCCGCGGAACAGTCCGATAAATCCATCCTTATCAACCGCCTCGGTTATACCCTTCCACAGATTATATCCAAATCCTGTGAGCGGCACCGACGCTCCGCACTGTGCAAATTCCAGAAGCGGCTTGTATATTCCAAGAGCTCCAAGCACAACTCCCGTACAGACGAGTATGACCATTATCCTTCCCGGAAGGAGCTTGGTCTTATCCATCAATATCTGGGCAAGGACACATATTATTCCGCCAACCACAAACGCTTTTACATAATCCATTTACATCTACTCTCCTTTCTTTTCGTGATGCTCTATCATGACCGCATGGGCTATCCCCGGTATGGTCTGCCCCTCGTTATAGCTCACGGTGGAAAGCAGTGCTCCAGTCGGAACAAACAACACTCTCTTCCACTCCCCGGAGCTCACCTTCTTCAATATATATCCGGCAAGAACAGTCGCCGAGCAGCCACAGCCCGATCCGCCCGAGTGGGTATCCTGTTCCTCGTTGTCAAATATCTCTATACCGCAGTCCATATGATTTGCCGATATATCCACATTGTTCATGCTCAGCAGATCCTCCAGTATCTTCTTGCCTACCTTGCCAAGATCACCGGTTATTATCCTGTCATAGTATGATGGCTTTATTCCAAAGTCCTGAAGATTCTGATATATGACAGCAGCCGCAGCGGGTGCCATACACGCTCCCATATTGAGAGAATCCTTCACTCCATAATCTACTATCTGCCCTGTGGTGACTCCATGAATACATACATCCGACTCTCTGTCCGACACCACAAAGGCACCACTTCCCGTGACCGTCCAGGTAGCTGACAGGGGACGCTGATTTCCATATTCCAAGGGAAAACGGAACTGCTTCTCCGCACTTCCATAGTGGCTTGACGCCTCCGCAATGACGTTGTCCGCATACCCCGCCACAGTCATGGACGCAAGCGACAGTGCCTCCCCGCACGTCGAGCACGCACCATACAGACCGAACACCGGTATCTCCATATCCTTGATTCCAAATGTCGACGCTATGAGCTGTCCCAGCAGATCCCCGGCAAATATATACCTTATATCCTGCTTGACTATTCCCGCCTTCTGTATGGCAAGGGTCACCGCCTGACGCACCATCTCGCTCTCGCCTTCCTCCCAGGAATCTTTGCCAAATGTTGCATCCTCGCTCACTCTGTCAAAATATCTCGCCATGGGGCCATCTATCTCCTTCGGCCCCGCCACCGCTGCTGCCCCCAGTATATATGGGGGATTGCCAAATTTTATGCTCTGTTTTCCTTTTTTCTCATTCATATCATGCAACTCCCTTATATGGATAAATGTAACTGTTACTATAATTCCCTTATGCACTGCAGATTATAATGGTAGTTTTTGTTAATCTCAGCACTGGACAAATTCATTTATTTGCTTTAACATTACTAAAGTTGCTTTACAAAGAAAAAGGAATGGAGAATCGCCGTGGAATTTACAAAGGAATACTGGGTAAACTGTTTTAGCAGATGTGTCAGATATGCTACGACTTTTTTCAAATGGATAGTTTTTTCACTGATAATGGGAACGATATGCGGGCTTGTCGGAACAGCTTTTCATATATGCGTAGAGTACGCCACCGGCTTCCGTGAGAACAATCATATGATAATATATTTTCTGCCGCTTGCGGGAATCGTGATCGTATTTATATACAGGATCTGTGGAATAAGACATTCCAAGGGAACCAATCTTGTCATCGGTTCCATAAGAAGTGTGGAGGACGAGATTCCTTCCCGTATGGCTCCGCTGATCTTCATATCGACGGTCATTACACACCTCTTTGGAGGTTCATCCGGCCGGGAGGGTGCCGCCCTTCAGATAGGTGGAAGCATCGGTGTCTCTATAGGCAAGCTGTTCAAGCTGGATGACAGCGACAAGCACATACTCACACTGTGCGGTATGAGCGCTGTCTTTTCGGCACTGTTTGGAACGCCAATAACGGCTGCACTTTTCAGTATGGAGGTCATAAGTATCGGCATCCTCTACTACTGCGCATTTGTGCCTTGTCTGTTCTCGTCAGTCATCGCATACGCAATAACGAAAAAGCTTCACGTTGTACACGACCACTACAATATAGCCGGCATGCCGACATCCATGGATGTGCCTTTGGTGATCAAGGTCATCGGTCTGGCTATCCTGTGCGCAGTGCTCAGCAGTCTGTTCTGTATATTCATGAACGTTGTGCACAAGCTTTTCCGCAAATATTTCAAGAACCAGTATGTGCGCGTATTCGCAGGAGGCGTGATGCTCGTCCTGCTCAACATAATACTCAACACCACCGACTACAACGGAACCGGTATGAACATCATCGCCCAGGCGCTCAACGGAGAGGCAAAACCAACGGCTTTCCTTCTCAAGGCGCTGTTCACCGCCATAACAATAGGCTGTGGATTCCGAGGCGGTGAGATCGTTCCATCGTTCTTCGTCGGTGCCACATTTGGATGCGTCATGGGTGGACTCATGGGACTCGACCCGGGCTTTGCCGCTGCCCTAGGAATGGTGTGCTTCTTCTGTGGCGTGGTAAACTGTCCTCTTACATCTCTGTTCCTGAGCATAGAGTTGTTCGGAGCGCACGGAATACTTCTGTTCACCATAGGATGTGCCGTCAGCTACATGCTGTCCGGCTATTACAGCCTGTACAACGAGCAGAAGATCATCTACTCAAAGCTCCGCCCTCACTATGTCAATCTCTACACCAACCAGGAGATAAAGACCAAGGAACCGGGATTCCTGGAAGGCCTTATAAGGATCAGGGAGGACGACTCAGACGACATTGAGGAGTAGCCGGCAGCTACTCTTCCTGAGTATCTGACTCAGACTCAGTCGTCTTCTTATCTGTGTCTGAGCTGTCACTCTTATCTTTGTTCTGATCCTTATCTTTGTCTTTATCCTTGTCCTTTGGAAGCTTTCCTACCTTGTACACTTCGTCACGCTTAGAGTACACGCTTGTCGCCTCAGGATTGTCCGATATGACATTTCCATCGCCGTCATACACTCTTCTGTAGGACTGCACTGTAAGGCCCTCTATTCCCACTGTGTCAAGCACCTGCTCATCCTTGCCAAGACTCTTGTCCAGCTCATACTTGGTCTCATATGGCTCTGTCTCAACGGTCTCCGTGTAGAGCTCCACGCTGAACGGCTCCGTGATGGTGCCCCATATCGTACATGATGTGGAATATCCATCGTAGCTTGTGCTTATCTTTATCGGGTAATCCGTGTCATTTGTAAATACAAAGTCACATCCGCCCCACGCCACAGTGGCGTCAAGTCCCGCAGGAACATACGATGAAGGGTATGGATGACAATGTCTCTCATCTATCTCGAGATTCGCATACAGGCACGCCATGTACATGGTGGATGACACCTGACATATTCCACCGCCCATGTCCATGACTGACTGTCCGTCAGCATATGATGGGCCCGGAAGGAAGCCTCTCTCCTCGGTGAGCTCTCCGACTCCGAGGTTATATGAAAATGACTCTCCCGGCATGAGTATGGTTCCATCGCAATACTGCGCCGCCAGCTTGACATTTGTCTTTCTGTTCTCTGAACCCTCAACCTCTGTGCTGTATGAACTCATCTCGTCTCTGAACAGCATCTTCCTGTATTCTTCCGTACTCATATCCGCCGGGGTGTATGTGAGCGGGATGCTCACATCCGTTCCCTTCTTGGCAGATTCAAGGCTCTTCTTTGCCGCCTCCAGATCAAAGTCCACACCGTCCTTGGCCTCAACTACCTCGTAGTTCTTGTCCGGGTCAAGCGTTGGATTCTGCGGCTCACAATGTACCTTTTTGTATACCTCGTCCAGATCCACGTCAGCAGACACGACAGGACATTCCACCACAGTGCCATAGTCTCCTTTTGCTATCTGCTTCTTTATGCGGGTTACCAGCTTGTCTGTGTCTATCCTGTAGCTGCCCTTTCCCTTTGTCACAATGAGGTTCTTGTCCTCTATCCTGTATCCATCCTCTATATCCAGATCGACCTTCATCATATCACTGCTCTCGATGGCGGTCGTTATGATGCCGCTGTCGCCTATATATGGATAAATATCATAGCTGCTTCCAAGTGTCCATGATTCCAGAAGCCCATAGCCTCTTCTCCAGAAGCTGTGTGAGTCATCCTGTATCTTCTGCACAGACTTCTCAGAATCCATATCCAGCGCCGCCGACACATCCAGGGTGTAAGTCTTGTCATCCAGCTTCACCTGTATGCCCACACTGCTGTAATCGCGTCTGAACTGGTCATTTATGCTCTTTGCCGCCTCCGCAGATTTCATTCCGCCAACGTCTAATCCGTTTATGGTGGTCTTTTTGTACAGCTTTCTGTTGCCCACACACGCACATATTAGCGCATAAAATATCACCATGAACACCGCCGTGAGTATCCAGCTTATCACTCTGTATCGCTGCTGTCTCTTCCTCCACTGCTCAGATGCACGCCGTCCTGAACGTCCTGAAGCTCTCTGCCTGTTCTGCGCAAGTCTATTTTCAGTTGTATGTCCGTTTCTTCTTTCGTCTGCCATCTACATTCCCCTCATCCTGTAGAATAGATATTCCTTTGCAAGCTCCGAGTAGAGCTGCTGTACAGTCCACTCCCTGTTGCTCCGTGTCACTACCGACTTCAGCCTTACTGCCGGAAGCCCGGTCTTCTTATACCTTTCAAGAAATATATCAAGTTCTTTGCTGCTCACTCCGTCAAATATGAGCATATCCATACTGAGATCTTCCGTCTGTCCGGTCTCATCTCCACAGCCAGATATGTCAGCCGTGTCGCACAGACTTCCGACCTTCATACCATAATGCTTTCTCTGAATGTCAACGCACTCCGCACCTATGTCACTGCATATATCCTGTACTGCACTCTTCTGCTCAGGTGCCAGATTGACTGTCATTAGCCTCTTCATGTCAGCATTTCTCCTGTCTTTCTTCTTTTGTCCAAATCTATACCCATTATGTTATTTTTTCAAATATTGTCAACCGATGTGGGGAAAATATGTTGATTTTTAATTTAATAAACCCCATTTCACCATATTGAGACTATCCAATATATAACACCGAGCAGCCAGCTTGTAAATATACCGTACAGTATAACAGGCCCCGCTATGGTGAACGCTTTCACGCCCTTTCCGAACACTTCACCCTCAGTCTGGAATTCCACTATGGGCGCACACACACCATTTGCAAATCCTGTGATTGGCACAAGTGCTCCGGCACCACCGTACTTTGCTATCTTCTTGTAGAGATTCAGACTTGTGAGGATGACACTTACGAGGACGAGTATCAGCGATACATACGCATACGCCTCGTCTTCCTTCACATCGAAGTGTACCAGCAGGTCAAATATCCCCTGCCCTATCGTGCAGATCACGCCTCCCACAAGAAACGCCCACAGGCAGTTTCTCGGAACGCTTGATGTGGGTGTCACAAGCTCCACATATTCATTGTAATCGCTCTCTGTAGGTTCAAACTTCATAACAAATACCTCCATTTCACACAAAATAATTTTGACTTTATCACATGCCCAGAACTACACTCAGCACCGAGCCCACCAGTTTTCCCGCGGCAAGGCCGTATATGACATAAGGGAGATTTCTTCTCACACTGAATCTTCTGGCCGCGATCGGTATGACATTCAACACCTCCGTAAGCGCCCCCGCCAGGCATCCCACAAATATCCCTCCGAACAGACATATGATGGTATATCCCACCCATGTCACCGGAACCGATATTTTGAATACATATATCAGATTTGCCAGCGCCGCACCATATGCCAGCAGACACTCTATGAGCAGATAATACCTTGCCCCCTTTACCTTCTCAAGGAGCTTGGGGAATATTCCTATCATGGATATAAATGCAAAATACCCGCCCGATATGGCCACACCGCTGGCAAAGCAGGCTATGGCAAGCATAGCGTATCTAATCAGCATCTCTCTCCGCCTTCTTTCTGGAGGCATCCGTTATGACTGTCTGGTTGACCTCCTGTTCATACTGTCTCATCTGAACCTGAAGCGGTGTAGGATCATCAGAGAATTTTTTCTTTGCACCGTGATTGAAAAATACGATTATACCGATGAAGAGCCCCAGGGAATATGCTATTCCCGCCACAGGATAGGCATCCCTGCCCTGCCCCACAAATATGTTGTGCATGACGTCAAGCTGTCCAACCATATTGACATCCGAGTTGTACGACATGATGGAAAAGCCTGCTCCGAAAAATGCGATGAAGCATATCATCAGGAATTTGAAGAACTGCTTTACTTTGTCGCTGGTGTCATATGTCCTGTAATACACAACCACGTCCGTTGCCCCTATGGTCTGTGTCTGGCAGTCCGGGTAGTGCTCCTGTATCACCTGCAGAATGTACATCACCGATATGACCTGCTGCTCCTTGCTTCCGGAAAAGCTCATGAGCTCCAGCTTCTCAACACCGTATTTTATATCGGGATTCGGGCTCAGCACCGTCGCCACATCTTTTATTTTGACTTTTCGCTTCTCCGCCAGACAGCTCTCCGACAGTTTCAAATACAAAAGTTCAGCCATATACATGTCCCCTGTTCTTATATTCTAAGAATAGTCTGTCCATGTATATGGCTGATATTACTCCAATATTTTCCATCTGAGTCTTCCGAGTATCTTTTTCTCAAGCCGGCTCACCTGCACCTGGCTCATGCCAAGGATCTGCCCTGTCTGTCCCTGCGTCTTGTCCTGAAAATACCTCAGCACCACAAGTTTTCTCTCATCCGGCGTGAGCGTGTCCAGAAGCTGCGATACACACAGCCTGTCCACGATGCGGTCTCCATCTTCCGTGCCGCACATCTCCGCGTGAAGATCATCTATGCATGTCACATCCGATGCCGCGTCCATCGCCATCACAAGCTCTTCAAGAGTCGCTCCTATAGCCTCACATATCTCCTCCATTCCCGGCTCAGTCCCTCTGTTTTTTTCGACCTCGTGTCTGTATCTGTCTGCCCTGTAGTATATCGTTTTAAGATTTCTGCTGACCTTCACCATTCCGTCATCCCTGAGAAAGCGTCTAATCTCCCCCTGAATGAGTGGAACCGCATACGTGGACAGTTTTACCTCATAGTCCATATCAAACCTGTCTATGGCCTTTACAAGGCCTATAAGCCCTATCTGTATAAGATCCTCAAGTTCCTGTCCTCTCCCCACATATCTTCTGGCAACGCTGACCACCAGTCCCATATTGTCCGTCACAAGTTTATCTCTGGCATCTCTGTCTCCATCTTTTGCAAGTTCAAGCAAACGATGATTATCCGCCATCAATATATCTCCTGACTTTTTCCTATTATCTTCTTCATATTTACCACGGTTCCCTCACCCACGCGGGATTCTACCTTTAGCTCATCCATGAAAGCCTCCATAAATGAAAATCCCATGCCCGATCTGCTTCCGTCCGTGACAGTGGTGTAAAGCGGCTCCATTGCCCTGTCGACATTCTCTATGCCGCAGCCGTGATCTGTGATCGTTATGTACAGGGTGCGCTCCTCTATGTATGCCTCCAGGATTATGCTTCCCTCCCCGGATCCATATCCGTGTATTATCGAATTCGTGACAGCCTCCGACACCGCCGTCTTGACATCCTCCACCTCACTGAGTGTCGGATTTGTCCTCGTCAGCATAGCCGCCACCACGACTCTCGCCACAGCCTCATTCCGGGCATCACAGCCAAATTCCATGATCAATCTGTTCTTATCCATACCATTCTCCTCGTTATCTATATTTTATCTGTCCAATCCTCAGCCTCATCCCGGACACCGCTGTCCAGCCTTGTCGCGATCCTGTATATACCGGACATGAGCAGTATCCTGTCCATTCTCGCATTTACATTTATCACCCCAACGCTTCCCCCTCTGTCGTGGAGCTGTCTGTACCTTCTCGTTATAAGTCCTATCCCCGAGCTGTCCATGAACGTTGTCCTGCCAAAATCAAATATGGCATGTCTCACCACCTCCTCGGCAAATACTCCGTCTATCCCTGCGGTCATCTTCACCGCCGCATAATCATCCACCTCTCTGGGCATATACACGATTATAGTATCCCCCATTTTCTCGTAGATATTCATCTTCAATCCCCCTGTCACAAAATAAAAGGCACAAAAGAAACGGTTAATCCTTATCCGTCTCTTTTGTGCCTTCTATAAATTATAATCTTTTTATATGTCTTTCTGTCTTTCGTTACTGTCCGTCAGTTGTATCTGTTCCATCGCCTGTATACGAACTGTCGGTCGTGTCTGTTCCGTCACCTGTATACGTATTGTCGATGGTGCCTGTTCCATCATCCGTATACGTGTTGTCGGTCGTATCCGTTCCATCACCTGTATACGAGCTGTCGGTTGTATCTGTTCCGTCACCTGTGTCCGTGCTGTCGGTCGTACCTGTTTCGTCACCTGTGCTTGATCTGTCGGTTGTATCTGTTCCGTCGCCCGTGTTCGTGCTGGCTGTACTTGCAGAATTCTTCTTTTCAAGTCCCGCCTGTATGGCATCTTCATCCGCATAATCACACGCAACCGTGTAGTATACGGAGTTCGGACAGTTCTCAACAAGCTGGTTAAATACCAGTGTGGCATTGTTATCATCAGAAAGCTTCAGATAACACATCGCCTTGTAGAACAGTGCCACATCGCTGTTAGGTGTATCCTGAAGGACTCTGTTCAGATCATCTATGGCAGCCTCATATGTCATGGTCTCGTACTTATAGATCGCTGACTGTACCCTTGCCTTATTGTCATCCGACAGAACCTGTGAAGCGTAATCGCCATACTTATCTATCTGTGTCTGAAGGTTTTTCGCCTCAGTCTCAGCATTTGTGAGCTTGGTGGTCATGCTGTCCACCTGTGACTGGAGCTCCGATATGGCCACGTTCTTATCCGCTATCTCCTGACTGAATGTAACCTTCAGGTCTCTCTCTGAATTGTCAGCCGCCTTATCCCTGTGCGGGATGATGAGCGTCCACATGGCCGCAAGTCCCAGAACAACTCCCGCTATGATATAAGCGATGGAATATTTGTAGAAATTGATGTCCTTGTATCTTCCAACCGGAATCGGATCCCCATCAAAATCCACCTCGCTGTTGCCGGCTATGAGCTTCTTCTGGTCATCCACGAACAGAGAATCCACATCGTAGTCCTCCTGCGGATAATCCCTGAAGTTCATGATCTCCTCATCAGTGTGGCCCATCTCATTGAAATATCTGACCGCCACTGGATTTGTCCTGTCTATCTTGATGACACGCTTGAGTGCCTTGCGAGCCTTGTCATATCTTCCCTCGTCGATGAACAGAAGTGCAAGGAGCAGGTACCCCTGTATAAATCTGCTGTTGTCGGAAAGTACCTTTCTGAGCTGTATAAAGGCAAGATCCTTGCTGCCCTGCTTCGCATATACCAGCGCCTGATTATACTTTCTGGTTACATTGTTCACCGCCTCCAGCCTGTGTGGGTTGGATTTTATCTCCTTGATGTATCTCTTGGCGACATTCTTGCCGTCAAAATAATTCACACTCACTACCCAGTGGCTGAGCGCCTGAACTATCTCTCCGGTCTCATAGTACACCAGTCCAAGAAGGTTCCGGGCATCTATATTCATCTTGTCATACTTCAGAGACAGCTTGAGCGCCTCCTCCGCACCTGACATATCCCTGACCCTCGCCTTATCAAGCCCTATGTTGTAATAGTACTTTGACGAGTTGAGAGCCTTGTTCACGTAATCTATCTTCAGTCCGCACCTGGTACAGTAACCTGTGACGGCTATCGCTCCACCGCAGTGCTTACAATTCAGTACATCTGCCATATCTTAATCTCCCGACCAATCTGTGTTCTTTACTTCTCTGCTTCCTTTGCAACCCTCATCATCTCCTGCATGACATCCATGATGTCCTTGAGATCATTGTTGTATATTGCATCCTCTGCCTGGTCAAGTTCAAGTGCCGGCTTAAACCTCTTTATCTCTTCATCAAAATTGATCATGTCTGTTCCTCCATCTCTTGACACCGCCCACCAGATACAGGGAACCAACGCAGTATATGTTGGTATTCTCTCTGTCTCCTCTGAGCTCCACTGCCATATCCATGGCATCGTCAATCTGACCATGACCGGAGTATCCGTACACGCCGAGAATATCTCCGCCAGCTTTGCGGAATCCGCTTTTCTGCTGCTGTCAACGCTTGTGACTATTATCCTGCCAAACGTAATATTTCCGGCAAGCAAATGTATCATGGAGTCATACTCCTTATCCTTCACCGCCGCAAATACCAGTATCTTGTCATATTCCCCATGAAGCCTGTTCATGGTCTCTATATATGCATTTACAGCCTCCACATTGTGGGCACCATCCACATATATATGGGGAGCTATCTCCTCCATCCTGCCCTCCCAGTAGAACTGCAGGAGTGCATTCCTCACGGTCTTCTCTATATCCTGTTCCGGTACATTCCGCCTCTCCATGAGCATCCTGAATGCTGTCACGGCAAGGCTGACATTCTCCACCTGGTACAGTGATGTCTTCTGTATCTGTAAATTGCAATAACTATAATACCGATTATGCAATGAAAAATCAATGGTTTTGTTCCCCAAATGATTTATTATATAATCTGATTTTTCGACCGGAATTATGTCCGCTCCACGCTCTTTGGCAGTATCTTCTATGACCCGCGCAGCCGCCTCGTCCCGCCTGAAATATATCACCGGAACACCCGGCTTGATGATGCCTGCCTTCTCATAAGCTATCTTCTCTATCGTGTCGCCAAGATACTCCATGTGATCCATTCCCACCGACGTGATGATCGTAAGCTCCGGCGTCAGGACATTTGTCGCATCCAGTCTTCCGCCCATTCCTGTCTCGTATACGGCAAAGTCACACTTCTGCTGTCTGAAATACACCGCCGCCATGGCAAACATGACCTCGAAGAACGAAGGGTGCTCCATGAACTGCCCCTTTACGGTCTCAAATGCCGACACAAAATCGTCATCGGATATATTTGTACCATTTATCTGTATTCTCTCGTTTATGGACACGAGATGGGGTGATATGAACAATCCCACTCTGTATCCCCGGGCTGCAAGCATCTGCGCCAGAGCGCGGCATGTGCTACCCTTGCCGTTGGTTCCCGCCACATGTATCGCAGGAACAGCCTTCTCAGGGTTCCCCAAACGGCACAAAAGACTGGAAAGGTTCTCCTTGCCAATCTTCTGTGCAAAAAGCGGAATACCCAATATATAATCCACAGTCTCTCTGTAATCCGCCATTATGATTCTCCTATCCGTCCGTGCGTGCTGCTCAGACCCAATTATCTATTGTCAACTTTCTCAGGGTAGAGGTCGTGGTTTGCCAGACGGTTCCAGGCAACCTCCTCCCACTTTGTTCCCGGTCTGCCGTAATTGCAGTACGGGTCTATGGAGATTCCTCCCCTCGGTGTGAACTTACCCCACACCTCGATGTACTTTGGATCCATCAGTTTTATGAGATCCTTCATGATGATGTTCATACAGTCCTCATGGAAGTCTCCGTGATTTCTGAAGCTGAACAGATACAGTTTCAGCGACTTGCTCTCCACCATCTTCTCGCCTGGCACATATGATATGTACACCGTTGCGAAGTCAGGCTGTCCGGTGATCGGACAGAGGCTTGTGAACTCAGGACAGTTGAACTTTACAAAGTAGTCGTTGTCCGGATGCTTGTTGTCAAATGTCTGGAGCATCTCAGGTGCATAGTCCATGCTGTACTTTACGTCTTTATTTCCAAGGAGGGTCACACCCTCCATCTCTTCTTTACTTCTTCCCATTATGGTCTCCTATATTACTTTTATGATTCATGCTTATTCTGCTATATGATCACGCTGTATTACTGCTCCTGCAGTGCTTCTGTCACAGACTTGATGAGCAGCTTAACAGCCTCGTCACAGTGCTCCTTCTTAACGATAAGTGGAGGTGCGATCCTTATGATGCTGTCTCTTACCGCTGTTATGAGGAGCTTGTTCTCAAACGCTCTGTGCTTTACTTCAAATGCGATAGGCTTGTTGAACTCAACGCCTATAAGAAGACCACGTCCTCTGATCTCCTTGACACAAGGAAGTGCCTTGAGTTCCTCCATGAAGTATGCTCCTACTTCCTTTGCATTCTCGTAGAGCTTGTTATCCAGTATCTCATCTATCTCTGCAAGCGCCGCTGCACAGCACACAGGGTTGGCTGCGTATGTTGAACCGTGGGCACCAGGTGTAAATGCTGCTGCTATCTTGGTGCTTGTACACATCGCGCCTATAGGCATACCGCCCCCGATGGCCTTTGCCATGGATACCATGTCAGGCTTTACGCCATATGTCATATATGCCATGATGTCTCCGGTTCTTCCCCATCCGGTCTGAACCTCGTCGAACATGAGGAGCATGTTCTTCTCATCACAGAACTCACGAAGTCCTTTAAGGAACTCAGGGTCTGCAGGGTATACACCACCCTCGCCCTGTACAGGCTCTACCATGATTCCTATGGTGTTCTCATCGCATTTGCTCTTGAAGTCCTCAAGGTTGTTATACTCTGCATATGTGAATCCCGGAAGGAGTGGTGCAAATCCCTTGTGGCAGGCCGAATCAGGCTGGCCCGTTGCCGCCCGTGGCAAAGGCCATGGCCTGTTGCCGACAGTGCACCGTATGTTCTTCCGTGGAAGCTGTTCTTCGCTGTCACGATCTTATATCTGTCCGGTCCGTAATTGTCCACGCCGTACTTTCTAGCCATCTTGATCATGGCTTCATTTGCCTCTGTTCCTGAGTTCTGGAACACGATCTTCTCCATGCCTATGGTGTCGCACACCTTCTTTGCAAGGAGGATCATTGGAAGTGTATATGCATAGTTTGATGCATGTATTACATTTGCCGCCTGGTCAGCTATGGCCTTTGCAACCTTCTTGTTGGCATTTCCCGCGCTGCTTACCGCTATTCCTGCGAAGAAGTCGAGGTATCTGTCGCCGTTCTCAGCGTACACATACATGCCATCGCCCTTCTCCTCTATGAATTCCCATCTTCTGGACTGCTCTGCCAGATATGTATCTACTATCTCTAAAAGTTCTTCTCTTGTATAACCTGATTCACTAACCTTCATCTTTCTCTCCTTTTGTATACTCTCCGGTATATCTGCAAATATCCGCCCATATTATAACAGGCATTCCGCATACATTATATACACAAAGCCCGCCACTGGCAAGCGTTCGTGAAATATAACAGATAAATGCTTTAACCACCGTTAAAAAGGACTGTACCATGAGGTATACCTCAAAGCACAGCCCTTTTATATTTATGCATTTCTCTGTATTATCTTGCAAACTGGGAATTGTACAGATTCGTGTAGAAGCCGCCCTTTGCAAGCAGTGTCTCGTGATTTCCCTGTTCGATGATGTGTCCGTCCTTCATGACGAGGATGACATCCGACTCCTTGATGGTTGACAGTCTGTGTGCAACCACGAAGCTTGTTCTGCCCTTCATCATCTTGGCAAACGCCCTCTGTATCCTTATCTCAGTTCTTGTATCTATGGATGATGTTGCCTCATCCAGTATGAGCATAGGTGGAAGATCAAGCATAACCCTTGTGATACATAGGAGCTGCTTCTGTCCCTGTGACAGATTGCCTCCGTCCTCTGTTATATATGTGTTATAGCCATCAGGAAGTCTCTTGATAAAGCTGTGTGCATGTGACTGCTTTGCAGCCTCGACGATCTCCTCATCCGTTGCGTCCGGTCTTCCGTATGCTATATTGTCCCTTATCGTGCCACTCTTAAGCCAGGTCTCCTGAAGTACCATTCCGTAATTGCCGCGGAGGCTCTTTCTTGTGACCTCTCTTATGTCATATCCATCCACGGATATGCTTCCGGCATCCACATCGTAGAATCTCATGAGCAGGTTGATGACTGTACTCTTACCACAGCCTGTAGGTCCCACTATTGCTATTCTCTGTCCGTTCTTCACGTTCAGATTGAGGTTCTTGATGAGCTCCACATCTTTGTTGTATGAGAAGTCAACATTCTTAAGGTCCACCTCACCGTGAACGTCTGTGAGCTCGTGTGCGCCAGCAGGCTCTGCAGCCTCTGGGTCCTCGTCTATAAGCTCAAACACTCTGGCAGCGGATGCCAGCGCGTTCTGAAGCTCTGTGACAACGCCTGATATCTCATTGAACGGCTTTGTGTACTGATTTGCATAGCTCAGGAAACTTGTGAGCTGTCCAACTGATATAAAGCCCTTTATAGCTGTTATGGCACCTATGATTCCAACGCCTGTGTACACAAGGCTGTTGACAAATCTTGTACTAGGATTTGTTATCGATGAGAAGAATGTAGCCTGAAGTCCTGCCACATTAAGTCTTCCATTGACCTCCTGGAATCTGTCGCAGGTCTCATCCTCCATGGAGAATGCTGTGACTACCTTCTGGTTCTCAACCATCTCATTTACAAGGGATGTGAGCTCCCCCTTGATCTCAGCCTGCTTCCTGAACATACTGTATGTTCTCTTTGCTATGAATGACGCAACAAAGAGTGATACCGGAGTGATACATACGACCACAATGGCTATGATCCAGTTGATCGACAGCATGAAGCACAGTGTTCCTACTATAGTCATAACTCCTGTGAATAGCTGTGTAAATCCCATCAGAAGTCCGTCTGAGAACTGGTCTACGTCAGCTATGATCCTGCTGACTATGTCTCCGTGTGTATGTGAATCCACATATGAGAGCGGCAGGCTGCCAAGCTTCTCATATGCCTTTGTTCTTACATCATTAACCACCCTGTATGTGATCATGTTGTTGAGCACGTTCATGACCCACTGTGCAACAGCCGTTATAACGACCACAATCACAAGCTTTGCAAGCATTCCCTTAAGTCCTGTAAAATCTACTTTTCCCGGTCCAACGACCCTGTCAACTGCATGTCCCATGATGATAGGTGCATACAGTGTGAGCACGACCGATATGGCTGCACATATGAGAGACAGAACCACGAGGAACCTGTATCTCTTGATATACTTCAGTATTCTGAGTATCGTCTTTTTATTTACTGATTTATTCCCTTTATCTTTACTCATGAGACAGTTCCTCCTCCGAAAGCTGTGACTGACATATCTCCCTGTATATCTCACAGTTAGAAAGCAGCTGCCGATGGGTTCCTATCCCAGCTATCTGACCATCATCCATGACGATGATCTTATCCGAATTCATGATGGTCGACGCTCTCTGTGACACAAGGAATACAGTCATGCCCTTTGTCTTCTCCCTGATCGCTTTTCTGAGAGCCGCATCAGTTGCAAAATCTAGCGCCGATGCGCTGTCATCCAGTATCAGTATCTCAGGCTTTCTGACGACCGCTCTGGCTATGGTAAGCCTCTGCTTCTGTCCACCCGACAGGTTCTTGCCCCCCTGGGTGATCTTGAAGTATATTCCATTCTCCTTGCCGTCTACAAACTCCTTGGCCTGGGCTATCTCAAGCGCCTCGTCTATCTCTGCTTCAGTCGCATCCTGCTTGCCCCACCTGATATTGTCTGCTATTGTTCCGGCAAACAATACAGCCTTCTGCGGTACCACTCCGACCTTATGCCTGAGCTCGTCCAGGGTGTAGTCCTTTACGTCAACTCCGTCTATGCACACGCTTCCCTGGCTGGCATCGTAAAATCTTGGGATCATGTTTACAAGAGAACTCTTTCCTGAACCCGTACCGCCTATGATTCCCACAGTCTCGCCCGGTGCCACGTCAAATGTTATATCTGACAGGGAATCTGCTCCGGCCCCAGCATATCTGAGATTTGCATCCCTGAAGCTTACCTTTACAGCATTTGCCGGTGATCCTGCTGCCTTGCCTGATCCATCCGTTATGGATGGCTGCTGATCCATGACCGCATTTATTCTCTTTGCGCAGGCAACAGCCTTGGTGATCGTCACGATAAGGTTTGCGAGCTTGATGAGCTCGACGAGTATCTGTGACATATAGTTGACAAGTGCGACGACCTTTCCCTGTGTGATGATTCCCGCATCTGTCTGTCCCGCTGCGATCCAGATTATAGCTGCGGTTGAGAGATTGATTATCACATAAGTAACAGGATTCATGAACGCTGATATACGTCCTGCAAGGAGCTGGAACTTCATCAGGTCATCCGTGGACTTGTCAAACTCCTCAAATTCCTTGTCCTGTCTGTTAAAGGCTCTGATAACTCTCGCGCCCTCAAGTCCCTCACGGGTGAGCAGTGTGACTCTGTCCAGTCTGTTCTGCACCTTCTTGAACAGAGGTATGCTGAGTGCCATAACACCGAACACAACAATTGAAAGTGCCGGTATGGTCACCACAAATGTCATGGCCGACTTCACGTCGATGGTGAATGACATGATCATGGCACCGAACACTATGAACGGCGAACGGAGGAACAGTCTGAGCACCATGTTGACTCCTGTCTGTACCTGGTTCGTGTCACTGGTCATTCTCGTGAGCAGTGTGGATGTTCCTATGCTGTCGATCTCTGTGTATGAAAGTGATGTAATATGCCTGAACAGATCATTTCGAAGTGCTGTTCCAAATCCTGTAGCAGCCTTTGCCGAAAAATACTGGGCGGTGATAGAACACACCAGACCGATAATTCCCAAAAGTATCATGACGAGACACATCTTCACAACGTAGCTTATGTCACGCCCTGCTATACCGACATCGATTACATTTGCCATGACGATCGGGATAAGCAATTCAAATGTTGCCTCCAACATCTTAAAAAGCGGGGCAAGTATGGACTCTTTCTTATAGCCCTTAAGATATCTAAGTATTCCCTTCATCTCTTCTCCTAACAATACTCATTCCGTATATAACAGACACAGATACCATCCATGTCGTCATTACTCAAATAGAACTTCCACACCATATATAAGGTGCGGAAGTTCTATTTCAAGCTATGCTGCAATGGCGCTGATTATCTGAGTAATTGTCTGTTACCAATGTTATCATATCCCTTGCAATTATATATCAGTCCTCATCGTCCTCTTCCGGAAGATTTGCATTGTGATATACTGCCTGAACGTCATCGTCCTCCTCAAGCATATCTATAATCCTTGTGAACTTCTTGACAACCTCAGGATCGTCTATATCAACATAGTTCTGAGGTATCATTGTGAGCTCAGCCTCAGCCATCTTTATGCCTTCCTTCTCAAGGCTCTCTCTTACCTGCGAGAAATCTTCAGGTGCTGTGATGATCTCGTAGCTGTCATCCTCGTCTGAGAAATCCTCAGCTCCTGCATCCAGTGCCATCATCATGAGGTCGTCTGCATCTATATCACAGTCTTCCTTTGCAATGATGATCTGTCCCTTGTGATCAAACATATATGATACACAGCCTGTTGTACCTACGTTACCGCCACCCTTTGTGAAGCAGTTACGCACATTGGCTGCTGTTCTGTTCTTATTGTCCGTAAGAGTGTCTACTATGATGGCGGTACCGTTAGGACCGTAGCCTTCATATGTATTCACT
>OGPV01000983.1_pt1 | contig 20448 bp, 9 predicted proteins | sample 1553001 | NCBI WGS metagenome assembly OGPV01 (sample SAMEA2580268, study PRJEB22360) | human gut metagenome | biome: human gut; feature: human-associated habitat; material: faeces | place: Denmark | collected 2008/2010
CGGTAGCCGTACACGATGATAACCAGGAAACAGATCAGGGGCAGGATAAACGATACGTTTACGGCCGGGAGGCCGAACAGCGTCCCCTGGTCGATGATTGCCGCCTGTGCAGGAGGCATGATCGAACCGCCGAGGATAGCCATGATCAGGCCCGCAGCTCCGAATTTGGCATCGTCGCCCAGCCCTTCGAGCGCAATGCCGTAGATTGTCGGGAACATCAGCGACATACATGCCGATACGCCTACCAGGCAGTACATCCCGTTAATGTTCTGAAATCCGATTACGCCTGCGGTCAGGATGGTGCCTGCGATGGCGAATGTCATCAACAAGGCCCCCGGCGAAAAGTATTTCATCAGGAACGTACAGATGAAGCGGCTTACGCAGAAGATTGCCATCGCCACGATGTTATAACGCTGCGAAAGCACCTCTGCGGCTTGTTCTTCCATGCCCGTTTGGGTGAAAACCCGCGTTCCGTACTGGATGATGAATGTCCAGCACATGATCTGTGCCCCGACGTAGAAGAACTGTGCGACCACGCCTTCGCGGTAGCGCGGGATGGCCCAGATGCGCTTGAGCACGCGCCCGAGGTTCAGCGAGTGGTCTTTATCGCCGTTTTTCGGCATTTTGGTGAAAAATATCAGGAAGAAAAGAGCCAGGATTACCAGTCCCACAATCACGTAAGGCGTGATCAGCACGTTCAGGTCGGCCGCTTTGACCGCTTCGAACTCCGCGTCCGAGAGTTGCGCGCGTTCGGCCGTGTCGAGAGGATTCAAGCGCGCCTGGATGAATTGCATCGCGCAGAACATGCCCAGCAGCGATCCGATCGGGTTGAACGCCTGCGAGAGGTTCAGCCTGCGGGTAGCGGTCGATTCGTCGCCCATGCTGAGGATATAGGGATTCGAACTGGTTTCGAGGAACGAGAGTCCGCAGGTGAGGATGAAGTAGGCGATCAGGAATGGAAAGTAGAGGCCGGTTTTGCTGGCCGGGATAAACATCAGCGCACCGCATGCATAAAGGGCGAGACCGACCAGGATTCCCGATTTGTATGAGAATTTGCGGATGAACAGCGCCGCAGGGAAGGCCATTGCGAAATAACCGCCGTAAAAAGCCAATTGCACGAGTGCGCCGTCAGTGGTGCTCATGCGGAAAATTTTGGAAAAGGCCTTCACCATCGGGTTGGTGATGTCGTTGGCGAAGCCCCAGGCGAAAAAGAGGGAGGTGACCAGAATAAACGGCACCAAGACCGTACGGGATACCAGTTTAGGTTTCGGGTTCATGCAAATTGGACGTTAAAGGTTCGGTTAAAAGTTTTTTGGCGAAAGCAAATGTAACCGAAACAACTTGTTTTAACAAGCAAACCGCCCCGAAAAGTGAAGAAAAAATCACTTTCCGGGGCGGGGGCGGTTTACCGCGGACCGGCCTTGCGGCCGGAATTACGACCCGCAGGCTACAGCCGGTTCTTGATGTCGGTTACGATCTCGCCGTCGAAGAGGTTGACCACGCGGTGCGCGAACGACGCGTCGTGCTGCGAGTGGGTCACCATCACGATCGTCGCACCGCTGTTGCGGTTCAGGTCTGTGAGCAGGTCCATCACCTCTTTGCCGTTTTTCGAGTCCAGGTTACCGGTGGGCTCATCGGCGAGGATCAGTTTGGGACCTGCCACCACGGCGCGGGCGATCGCTACGCGCTGTTGCTGACCGCCGGAAAGCTGCTGCGGGAAGTGTCCGGCACGATGGCTGATGTTCATGCGGCTGAGAATTTCGTGTACCATCTCTTTGCGTTTGGCCGCTTTCACTTTCAGGTAGATCAACGGCAGTTCTACGTTTTCATAGACATTCAGTTCGTCGATCAGGTTGAAGCTCTGGAAGACGAATCCGATGTTGCCCTTGCGGAACAGGGTACGCTCTTTTTCCTTCAGCCCGCCGACCTCTTTGTCCAGCAGGTAATATTTGCCTGCGGTGGGGTTGTCCAGCAGGCCGAGGATATTCAGCAGCGTCGATTTGCCGCAGCCCGACGGCCCCATAATGGCGACGAATTCACCCTCTTTCACTTCCATCGAAACGTTGTTCAACGCGATCGTCTCGATCTCTTCCGTGCGGAAGGTTTTGCTCAGGTTTTCGATCTTTAACATGATGTTTGGTTTTAAATAGTTATGGATTCAATATCGTTTGTTTGCAAATGTTACCGTTTGATGGCATCCACCGGATTGCTGTTGGCGGCCCGCCAGCTTTGGCCGAAGACGGTCGCCACTGCGATGGCCAGCGCGGTCAGTCCGGCCAGCGCGAAGATCGTCCAGCTGAGCGGGATGCGCAGGACGTACTGCGAGAGCCAGTCGTGCATCAGGTACCAGATGACCGGTACGGCGATGACGAAAGCGGCCAATACATAGCGGACGAAGTGAAGGATCAACCGTTGCAGCACTTCCCGGTTCGTCGATCCGAAGACCTTGCGGACGGCGATCTCCATCGAACGCTGCCGGATGAAATAAGTCGCCATGGCGAGGATGCCCAGAGCCGAAATGAGGATGGCTACCAGCGTGAAACCGAACAGGATATCGGACATCCGCTGCTGGGCGGCGTATTGTCGGCGCATGACGTCGTCGAATGTCTTGTAATCAATTGGCATTCCTCCCGTATATTTGCTATACGCCTGTTTGATCTCCTGGAGTGTTGTGCTCGAATATTCGTCTGTCAATTGGATGACGAAGGCCCAGCACCATTCTTTTTCAGGCAATGGTTTGATGACGCAGGGCTGGGTGTTGTGGGTAAGATCTTGATGCAGAAAATTATCGACAATTCCGGCAATTGGACTTCTAAGGTATTCGCAGTAAGACGCATTGTCGGGGAGCTCCAATTCTCGCATGGCCGTTCGGTTGAGCCATATTGCATCCTGTGCAAAATTCCGGTTATCTTGGATCTTTCTGAAACCCATGAGACTGACATAGGCACTATCTCCTTCAAATATTTCCAGATGAATTGGTTTGTTGTGCCATACGCCTGATGAATTATTATTGGCGAACATAGGAACCCCGCGTACCCGGGAGATATTTTCTACTCCGGCGATTTGCAGCAATCGGTTTTTTAATCCTGAGGCTTGATAGCCGTTCATATTCCGGATAGGGAGATAGAGTTTGTTTGATGTGTCGAATCCAGGGTCGGTGTGCAGCATCATGTCGATCTGGCGGAACATTGTCAGCGTGCATCCCAGCATGATGATTGTGATCAGGTATTGAAACCCGATTAATATTTTGTTGTAGGTCATTTTCGTCCGGTAGCGGAAGGTGCCGCGTACTACCTCGATAGGGTGGACTTTGGTGATAACAGTGGATGGAATTACTCCGGTCAGGATGCCCAACGAGACGATGATGACTGTACCTGCAGTCAGGGGACCGATTGAGAAAATGTTGTCAATTGAAATCTGCGTCTGCATGATACGATTGAAAACCGGTTCGGCCATGCGGGCCAGCAACAAGGCGATCAGTGCGGAGACTGTGCACAGAATGACGGACTCTGCAATCAGCCGGGCGAAAAGCGCTTTGCGCGGACAGCCCAGCAGCCGCCGAACGGCCATTTCCCGCGCCCGGGATTCGGATTGGGCCATCGAGAGATTGATGTAGTTGATTACGGCGAACAACAGGATCAGCATGGCAGCGGAAGATAGTATTCCGATCAGTTTTTGATTGCCGTAGCGACATGTTCCCCCGAGAAGACCGCTGGAGAAATAAAGCTCGGTCAGCGGTTTGACTGAAAGTTCACGTGTGTGTTCTTCTTGGTAGGGCCAGTAATAGGTTTTGAGACGGGACAATATTTCCGGTACCTTAGTGGATAGGTCGGCATTTGGTTTCAGCATTATATAGAGCGGGAAAGACGCGTTGGCATACCCCTGTTTGAAAACTTCCGACCAGTTGAGTATGGGTAGCCATTCTTCGTAGGAGAGCATGATATCGGGAGTAACCATATGGCTGTTACCGAAAGCATGCAGAATGCCGGTTACCGGTACTTTGATTCCTTTGATTGTTACGGTTTTGTTGAGGTAATCCCCTTCGGGGAATAATTGGCGTGCAAATGTTTCGGATAGAAGTGCACAGTTTTTCGACCGCAATGCCTGGGTTGTGTCGCCTTGGGCAAGTGTGAACGAGAAAACTTTGAAAAAATCGGGATCGGCCAGCAGATAGCGGGCTTTGAGATGGTGCCCTTCACCGGTGATAATCTCATTACTGGAATGTATGCGGACATAAGTATCGATTTCCGGGTAACGGTCTTTCAGGTCCCGGCCGATCAACGGGGCGAAACAGGAACCCGATTCGTTGCACAGCCGGAATATCCGCTCTTTGTTGGAATGGAACTGATCCACGGCGTATTCCTGACGGGTATAGGTGACCAGCAGGATCACGAACATCAGCGAGACGGAGAATCCGAAGATATTGATCGCCGTATAGAGCTTGTTGCGGCCCAGAAAGTTGAGAAATGCCCGGAAATCGAAGATGGTTTTCATGGTCTTGGGTAGTTTAGGCTGTAGTGTATTCGTTTTAGTTAATGCCGGGGGGCGTGTTTAGTGCGTGTCCGGTGCAAGTTCGTTGGTTGTTATTCGCTTTTGACGGCCTTTGCCGGGTTTTCTGTTGCGGCCTTATAACTTTGCAGCGTGACGGTCAGCAGCGTAATCGACAGCACGATCAGCAGGGCCGCTGCGAACACCCAGATGTGGATCGGGGTGCGGAATGCGAAATTCTTGAGCCAGAGTGATACCTCATAATAGGCTATCGGTGCGGCGATTACGAAGCAGACGGCAATGATGCGTACATAGGTCTTGTTGAACATCGCGAGGATTTCGCCGACCGTCGCGCCGAACACTTTGCGCACCCCGATTTCTCCCCGTCGGTACTGCGTGTCGAAAATGACCAGCCCGAAGACTCCGATAATCGAGATGATGATGGCCAGCAGACTGAACAGCGTGATCTGACGGTCGAGGCGCAGTTCGTTTTTGTAGAGCGTGTCGAGTACGTTGTCGAAAAACCGCACGTCGGTCGGGTAGGCCGGGTCGAGTGACGCGACCGTTTTTTTGATCTGTTCGACGGCTACCGGCAGGTCGGTCCCGGGCCGGAGCCGGACATAACAGACGGAGAGCGGCATTTTGTATTTGAATAGATCGGGTTGCAGCACGAATACCTGCGCCTCGATCGGTTTGCGCATCGAAGTGTAGTTGATATCGTCGATGATCCCGACCACTTCCATGTTCCTTAGTATAATGTCTCCGAGTTCCAGGCCGTATTCCTGCTGCATCGTGCGGTTGATGACCAGCGTGCCTTCCGAGTCCGGTTTGAGCAGGTCAGATGCGTTGAAGTCCCGGCCTTCGGCGATATGGATGCGCATAAATTTCAGAAAATCGGGCGAAACGGGGAATGCGTTAAAGTGGATGTCTCCGTCTTTATACCTTCTACCCCAGCCCATGTAGTCGTCGGAGCCGCCCAATAGTTGGTGAGCGAACGTTACATCCTCCACAGCCGCATATTCTTTGAGCCGGTTGGACAGTACTTCGGTTTGTGTTTTGGCTATTTCCGGGCTCAGCCATACGACGGCTATGTTGTCGCGGTCGTATCCGGCCGGTGTGGTTTTCATGTAACGGGTCTGTAACTTGACGAACAGCAGCGAGATAATCAGGATGATCGAAACGATGAACTGGATCGAAATCAGAACGGTGCGAAATTTTCGCCCTTTGGGGGAGAGGCCGAAAGAGCCTTTCAGCACCAACGCGGGCGGGAACGAAGTGATGTACCAGGCCGGGTAGGAGCCTGCAATGAAACCGATCGCCAGCGCGACGCCGGCCGTCAGTAACAGCAGGTGCCCATTGGCCTGTAGGGTCATATCGGCCGTAATGAGCGTAGCGAACGCGGAGACGGAGAGCAGGTAAACAATAATCAGGGCGATCAGGTATGCGATCAGGCTGATCCCGACCGCCTCGAGGATCAATCCCCAGCGCAGATGACTGTTGGGGCTGCCCAGCACTTTTTGCGTATTGATGCTCTTGATCCGCATCGGGGTCAGCGCCGTGGCGAAATTGACGAAATTGATCGCTGCGATGGCGATTACCAGGAAGGCCACGATCAGCAACAGCCGAGTCTGGCTCCGGTCACCGTTCGTTTCCGGGCTCATGCCGTCCACGTCGTTCGAGTAGAAAACATCCGAGAGCAGGTTCAGGCGGTAGTCGGTAGCGTAGTGGTCGGGATTGTCCTGTTTGCGGACATAATTTTGCCGGTGGTTCTCCACGACCGCCTCTTTGTGGGCCGGATCGTCCAGCAGGATATAGGCCTTGTAACTCCAGTTGCCCCAATCGTCCGTTTGTTTCGGTCCGAAATTGAAATAGAAGCCGTTTTTGAGTTGGCTGTTCCGGGGAAAGTCCCGGTAAACACCTCCGACCGTGAAGGTCGTTCCGGCGTAGGTGAATTGTTTGTCGAGGGCCGGTTCCGTACCGTACAACCGTTCCGCCATACTGCTGGATATGAGTGCATAGGCGGGTTTGCGCAGTACCGAAGTATCCCCTTCGATCATTTTGAAGTCGAAAATCTGCACGATCTCGGGGAAGCAGGGCAGTGAATATTCGAAGAAACCTGTTTTCGCCCCGTTGCGTTCTATCGTGATGTATTTCTGTCCCCAATCGGCTACCAGTGTGCCGGTCCGGATGTGTGGCGAGGAACGGATGAATTCGTCGATCACGGGGCGGGAATGCGTGCTTGCGAAGTAAGCCCGTTCGTGGTCGGTGTTGAGTCCTTCGAGCCGGTAGATGCGGTCGGCCTTCGAGTGGAATTTGTCGAATCCCCGTTCGTAGTTTACCTGCATCAGGATAACGGTGAATGCGGCGAAAGCGACTGCCAAACCCAGGATATTGAGCGTGCTGGCCAGGCGAAAACGTTTGAGCAGTGTCAAAAAGTTGCGAATAATCAGTTTCATGTCCTTGCGATGGTATTTGAAGATAGGAATATTCCCGGATTGTTTTATATTTAGTCTGTTTTGATGGATTGAGCGGGGTTTTCGGTCGCAGCTTTATAGCTTTGCAGCGTGACGGTCAGGACGGTAATCAGCAGTACGATGGCCAGCGCCAGCAGGAAAATCCAGAAACCCATCCGGAACTTGTAAGCGAACCCTTCGAGCCAGCGGTGTACGATGTACCAGGCTGTAGGGGCCGCGATCAGGAAACAGACCAGGACGATGCGGATCATGCTTTTGTTGAACATGGCCAGTACCTCGGGGATGGTAGCGCCGAATACCTTGCGGACGGCGATCTCGCGGCGGCGGTACTGGGTTTCGAAAAGCACCAGTCCGAACACTCCGATCAGCGCGATCAGGATCGACAGCAGGCTGAACAGGATCAGTTGACGCGAGAGGTTCGTCTCTTTCTGGTACTGGTTGCCGATGAATTCGTCGAGGAAATTCACCTCTGCTCGTGCCAGCGGGTCGAACTCCCGGATCGTCCTTTTGACGAAAGCGCTCGCCTGGCCCGCATCGGCCAGCGACGTTTTGATCAGCGCATAACGCATTTTGCTCGCGTTGGGGCTTTTGCCCCATTCGGTACCGCCGACGATCAGCGCCATCGGTTCGATACCTGCGTGCAGCGGCTTGAAGTTGTAATCCTGTACGATACCGACAATCGGCATTGCTCCGATGCCGAGGAGTTCGGAGCCGGTTATCAGGCTGTCCTGTCGCTGGGCCGTTTGGTTGAAGATCAGCGAACAGGCGGATTTGCGCTCGTCCGCTTCGGTGAAAGCCCGTCCTTCGACAACGTGCAGGCCCATGAAATCGATGAAATTAGACGATACCGTGACGGCATTGAACTGGATCTGGCGCCCTCGGTACGAAGATCCCCAGGAAGAACCGTCGCTCCCGACAGGTGGGCGGTCTGTGAACGTTACGTCGCGGATGGCAGGATTGCTTTTCAGCCGGTCTCCGAAGGAGTGGTATCGTCCCGCAATGGCGGCGGAGATCGGAGCGACTAGGATGTTGTCCCGGGAAAACCCCACGTCGTAGCTTTTCAGGAACCTGTTTTGGGCCTGGATGGAAATTGCCGCGATGATCAGTACGATCGAAATGAAGTACTGAAATGCAATCAGTCCGGTCCGGATGCGGCGCCCTTTGGGGGACAGGCCGAACGCCCCCTTGAGTACCAAAGCGGGCGGAAACGAAGTGCTGTACCAGGCCGGGTAGAGTCCTGCGATCACTCCGGCGATGAGTGCCATCGTTCCGGTAAGTGCCAGCAGGGGCAGATTTTGCACCGGGAAAAGATCGATTGGGGTAATGCCGGCTAGCGGCGAAGCGGCGAACCATTGGATGAGCGGGATAGCCAGCAGGAAACTGATCAGAGCGGTCCCGGCAGCTTCGAGCACGGTATCGCACCGCAGTGCCGGGGTCGGGCGGCCCAGTACTTTCTGCGTATTGATATTGCGGATGCGCAGCGGAACCAGTGCCACCGAGAAGTTGATGAAATTGATCATCGCGATGACTACGATCAGGATGGCGATGGTCAGCAGCGAGTAGACCGTTGCCCGGTTTCCTCGGAACATGGATTGGAATTCCGGGGAAAAATAGAGCTCGTGCAACTGTACCAGCCGGACTTTTTCGAATACCTCGGCTTTGACATCCGGCCGGAGTGTTTTCAATCCGGCGATTATGGCCTGCCGCGTCTCCTCCATGTGGTCGGGCGAATCGAGTTTGACCAAATAATTGTACATCCAGTTGGACGTTCGGTTGAGAAAATGTTCTCCGATATCGGTGATCGCTCCGTTGTGTACCGAAGAGTTGTCCGGGAAATCCTCGTAGACGGCGATCACTTCCCGCGGATGCCGACTGTCGTCGTTGAACACCAGGCTGCGGCCGACGGCGCTTTTCCCTCCGTAGAGGGCCCGCGCTGTCTTTTGGGAGAGGATCACCGTATTCGGTTCTTCGAAGCGGGCGAAACTCCCCTCTATGCATCGGAAACCGAACACTTCGAGCAGGCCGTGCGATATTTGATAAACGGGATGCCTGTTGAGTCCCGCAGACGAGCCTTGTTCTGGATCGTACAGCGAGGTTTCGGATATTCCCATGGTGTTCTTGCATCCGCCCTGCCGGATGTGGGGCGATGCAGCGATAGCCTTTTCCCCGTCCGGACGGGGAATGAAAGACGAGTATCCCTTTCCCTCTTCATAGAACTGAGGTAATGCAATCTGGTAAATGCACTCCGCTTTGGGATAACTCCGGTCGAAATTCAGGTCGAAGCGCACCTGTACCATTAGGATGTAGAAGGCTGCAAAGGCTACTGCCAACCCCAAAATGTTCAGCAGTGTGGCCGCTTTGTAACGGCGCAGCGTGTGCAGGAAGTTTTTCAGTGCGATCATGTTATGGTCGTTTAGGGTTTGTTATTCTGTTTTGATCGAATTGGCCGGGTTTTCAGTGGCGGCACGGTAACTTTGCAGCGTGACGGTGAGGATCGTGACAGCCAGTACGGCCAGCAGCGCTACGGCAAAAACCCAGATGCGGATGGGGGTTTGGTAGGCGAAATTTTGCAGCCAGAGTTTTATTTCGTACCACGCTACCGGTACGGCGATTACGAAGCAGACGGCAACAATGTAGAGATAAGTCCTGTTGAACATCGTGAGGATTTCTCCGACTGTCGCGCCGAATACCTTGCGGATCCCGATCTCCTTGCGGCGGTATTGCGTGTCGAAGATGACGAGCCCGAAAACGCCGATCATCGAAATGAGAATCGCCAGCAGGCTGAATAGGGTAATTTGCCGGTTCAGTTTGATTTCACCCTGGTACAGTGCATTCAACACATTGTCGAAGAACTCCACGTTCACCGGGTAGGCCGGGTCGATGGCGTGGATCGACTGGTTGATGTGTCCGACCGCAGCCTTAAGGTCGGTGCCGGCTTTGATTTTCACATAACAGAAATTCAATACCTGGGAACTTTTTGTTGAGACCAGCATCAGGGCAAACGGATCGACCGGTTTCCTCAGCGAGGTGAAATGCATGTCGGCAGAGGTTCCTACGATGTCCGCGACAAATCCGTCTGCAAGGCGCTTCCCGGGGATAAGTTGGGGATTCCCCAGGACCATTTTTTGATTGCAGATCAGGGTGGCCGCATCCTGCTTGCGGGCGTCGGCATCGGTGAAATTCCGGCCGTCGATGATCGGGATGCTCATCGTCGTCAGGAAGTTATGGGAGACGGCCATAATGCCGAAATGGATGTTTATCCCTTGATCCATAATGCCTTGAACACCGTAATCGTCCGAATTGCACAACTTTTTGTTTGCGTAACTGACATGGGTAATGCCCGGGAACGATTCGAGCCTGTCGGTCAGTGCCTCGCGGTGGTTGCGGTAAATATCGGGGCTGATTTCCGTGATGGCGATGTTGTCTTTGTCGAATCCCAGCGGGGTGGTTTGCATGTAACGGGTTTGTATCTTGACGAACAGCAGTGAGATAATCAGGACGATCGATACGATGAACTGGATGGAAATCAAAACGGTTCGCAATCGTTTCCCTTTTGGCGAAAGCCCGAAAGAACCTTTCAGTACCAGGGCTGGCGGAAAGGAAGTAATGTACCAGGCCGGATAGAGTCCGGCGATCAGGCCCGCCAGCAATGCGCCTGCGGCGACATAAGCTGCCAGCGGCAGGTTGGCCGCGAGGGCCATGTCCGCCGAGATCAGGTCGGCATAAGAGGTTAACGACAGCACATGGACGATAACCAGTGCGACCAGATAGGCGATCAGGCTCAGCCCGACGGCTTCGAAAATAAGTCCGGCACGCAGGATTCCCGTGGAACAGCCCAACACCTTTTGTGTGTTGATGCTCTTGATGCGCATCGGAGCGAGTGCCGTGGTGAAATTGATGAAGTTGATCGCTGCGATGGCGATTACCAGGAACGCCACGATCAGCAGCAGGCGTGTCTGCGCTTTGTCCCCATGCGTTTGCGGGGTCATGTCTTCGGAGTCGTTCGTGTAATAAACGTCGGAGAGCAGCGTTAACCGGTAGTCTTTTTGCCGTTGGTCGGGATGGGGTGCCACATAGTTCTTCATGTAGTTGTCCACAACTTGCTGCTTGTTTGCGGCCCTGTCGAGCAGGATGTATCCCTTGAATGCCCACATGCCCCGCTGGTTGGCGAACCGCTTGCCCATGTTGCGGTACAGCGCATTGTGGATTTGGGTGTTGCGCGGGAAATCCCGGTAAACACCCCCGACGGTCAGGCGCTCCGATCCGTAAGTAATTTGCGCTCCATAGGCCGGTCGGTGGCCGAACATCCTGCGGGCCATGCTTTGGGGAATGAGGACCTGATCCGGAGTGCGCAGGGCGGTGGTATCTCCTTCGAGCATGGCAAAATCGAAAATTTGCGCCAGCTCCGGGGTGCAGAGTACCATCTGCTCGCGCATTCCCGTCGGGTGGTCACCCTGTTCCACGGTCAGGTAAACCTCATCCTGGTTTTCGGTCAGCGCTCCGGCTGCGATGTGCGGCGAAGAGGCGGCGAACTCTTCGATTTGCGGGCGCGACAGGATACAGGCATATAAGGTACGTCCCGCCTCTTCGTCCTGCGCTTCCAGGCGGTAAATACGCTCCGCTTTCGAGTGGAACTTGTCGAAACTCTGTTCATAGCGAACCTGCATCAGGATAATGAGGAAAGCCGCGAAAGCCGTTGACAGCCCCAGGACGTTGAGGATGCTTGCCGTTTTGAAGCGTTTGAGGATGGTTATAAAGTTTCGCAGAATCAGTTGCATAACTTGGCGTAGTATAGTGTGTGGACGGATTTTGGTGTCTGTTTATTCGGCTTTGATCGCGTTGACGGGATTTTCGGTTGCGATGCGCCAGGACTGGAGGATGACGCAGCCTGTGACGATCAGCAGCATGAAAAGAATTCCGGCGAGGAATATCCACGCCGACAGCGCGATCTTTTCGGGGAATTGTTCGAGCCATTTCCTTGCGGCCAGGTACGCGAGCGCACCTCCGGCCAGGGCGCCGGTCAGAGCCAACAGGCAGACTTCGCGTATCAGCATGCCGATGATCTGTCCTGCAGTCGCACCGTTCACCTTGCGCAAGGCGATCTCCTTGCTGCGCCGCACGGTCTCGTCGCGAACGTAACCGATCAGGCCGATAACCGAAATGATCAGCGTGATGATTCCCCCGATGAGAACCGAATTGCGGTACAGCCGCGAATCGTTATAGAGGTAGGCTATCTCCGCTTTATATGGAATCACGACGATATCTTTTCCGGTCAACGTGCGGGTCAGCAGGTCGCTTACCCGCCGGATGTTTTCCTGCGACATTTCGTACAGCCGGATCAGGATAAAGCGCTGCGGCTGATTGCTGTACACGAGGATTGACGGGTCGTCGTGCAGGCCGCTCCCCCCGATTCGAATGTCGTCGTATACTCCGGTAATCAGTACGTTGCCGTGTTGGGTCATCCGGACGGTTTTGCCTGTGACGCCGTTTTTCCAGCCCGAAACGGTCACCATTTTGTCGGCCCACGCGCGGCTGACCATAATCGAAGGGGATTTGTAGCTGCCTGATTCGAATCTCCGGCCGTCGATGATCGGGATGTTCATCGTCGCGAAATAGGCCGTGTCCACTTCCGAAAGATCCGAAAAATTGAAAGCCTTTTTGTCGTCGTAGAAGGCATTGTTACCTCCCGACCCGAATACGGGCAATGCGTCGGCTGAGGAGACCCGTTCGACGCACGGCAGGCGCCTGAGCTCTTCGATCGCTTTGGCGCGGGCTGCCGGGGCGACGCCTTCGGTTTGGCAATAGAGCAGCCGGTCGAAGGAGTAGCCCGGATTGTCGTTCACCAGCATATGATATTGCCGTGCGATGATAATCAGCAGGATGGTCAGCAGTGTGCAGGCCGTGAACTGGACGAGCAGTAGGGCCCGTTTCCAGTGTCGCTTCGATTCGCTGTAGCGCCGGAAGGCCGTTGCCACCGGAATGCGGGAGAAGAGGCTGGAGGGAATCAGGCCTGTGATGATGAATACGATCAGACATACTCCCGTCAAGATTACTCCGCTGCTCCACGAAAAGAGGCTTGAAATCCGGACGTTCAGCAACTCTTCAGCCGTCGTTCGGAATGCGATGACGAACAGAACCGCTATGCCCAGCGACAGGAACAGGTGCAATAACGTTTCGGTCAGGATCGATCCCGAGATATTGCGGCCCGAGGCTCCGTAACACTTTTGGATGGCCACCTGCTTGCTGCGCCCTACCATCGACGAGATGACGATCAGGATGTAATTCATCACGGCTGTGAACAACAGCGCGAAAGCCAGCAGAGCTAGCATTACGCTCATCCGCCCGGTGGCCGGATCGCTGCTGTGCAATCCGGTCAGCGGTTGTAATGTGTAAGATACTTGGTAACCGGCTTTTTGCAGGGATTCTGTGTCCAGGTATTTTCCTTTGGCTTTCTCTATGGCCGGCGTTATGCTTTCGGGGCTGGCACTGGGATGCAATTTGACGAAACTGCCGTAGCGCTCGTTGCCTATCCAATTGTCGGTTCCGTCCCAGAAAAACTTGGAAATAGAGGCTAGTGAGACGATCGCATCGTATTGGATGTGGCTGTTTTCGGGCATCTCTTCAAATATCCCACCTATGATGATCGTGTTGTTCGGGTAGCTGTCCAGCCGGATGTTTTTTCCCACGACGTTTTCTCCGTGCCCGATACTGCGGGCCAGCGTTTCCGAAACGAGCGCGTACATCGGCCGGGCGAGCACCTCTTTGGCGTTTCCGATCAGCATAGGGCGTGGCAGCACGTCGAAGAAGCAGGAGTCCGCCATGATGAATTTCCCGGAGCGACGCTCTTCGTCTTCGGTGAAAAAGACATCCTCTTTGTCTGAGAAATTGAAAACGGTAAACCGGGTGGCCGCTTCGATCGCCGGAATTTCGGTTTTCAGGCCCGGAGCGACTCCGCCGCTGGTATAACCGGAAAGCATCAGAGAGGGTTCGCCGCCCTCTTCGCCGGGCATCGAATAGTTCCCGTATATGCGGTAAATCCGGTCGGCGGCCGGATAGAAATCGTCGTAGGTCTGTTCAAAGTAGATTTTGGCGGTCAGCACCAATCCTACCGCCAGACCGACGCCCAGCGACAGAATTTTGATTCCGTTGTTTTGTCCTCTTTTAAAAAGGTTCCGTCGGGCCAGGGTTATATTTCTCATGCGGTAAAAAGATTGAAATTCGGTGAACGGTTCGTTTGGGTCGTTATCGTTGGTGCTCTTATTCGGTGCGGATCATTTTGATCGGATCGCCGTGGGCGGATCGGTGGGTTTGCCAGAGCGCCACGCAGGCGACGATTACTGCGACGAACAGCGCGCCTACGGCGAAAATCCACCAGTGGAGCGTAATCCGGTCGTTGAACCGCATCAGCCACTCGCGGCTGAAGAGGTAGGCGGAGGTTATGCCCAGGAGGATGGCCGGCAGCGTGATCACCGACAGGTCGTGCAGGATCAGTCGCTGGATATCGCGGGCGGTGGCGCCGTTGACTTTGCGGATGGCGATCTCTTTGGTGCGTCGCCGGATTTCGTCGTTGACGTAGCCGATCAGCCCCATCAGCGCGATAATCAGCGTCGCCAGCGAGACGGTCGTTACCGTGTTGCGAAAGGCCCGTTCGTAATGGCGTTCCACGGTCAGTTGCTCGTCGAAAATCTGGAATTTGAACCGGACTTGCGGCGTAACTTGTTTGAGTTTGGCTTCGACGGCCCGGATCGATCGGCTGTCCATCTCCCGCAGTCGGATCGAGAGCACGAGGTTGTCGAAGTTTTGGTTGCCTTGCAACGAGAGAAAGTGTAACTGCATGGGAGGGACTTCTGCATTGACGGCTTTGATTTTGAAATCGCGGATTACGCCGATCACCGTCATCGGCGAACCGAAGTTATAAGTAATTTTTCCTACGGGATCGTCTGTCCACCCTTGTAGTTTAGCATACAGTTCATTGACGATCACCTGATCGTAGGGCGTGCCGTCGGTGAAATTACGGCCTGCGACCAACTCGATACCCATCGTGGCCAGGTATCCTGTGTCGACCATATCCGTACGGGACGAGAACAGCGTATTGTTCGTTGCACCCTCGGTACAGAGAGTGCCGTTGTAAAATTTGTTAAGAGGCACGTTAAGGCTCATCCCGATCCATTCCACTTCGGGCAGTGACCGCAGCGCTTCGCGGTATAGGTTTGCGGTACGGCTGTCCGTTTTAAGTTTCGTGTAGATAAGCCGGTCGTGTTGGTAGCCCATGTCGAGCGAAACCATGTGCCGGAATTGCAGTCCGGTGATCAGTACGAATACCGTGACGAAACTGACGCAGATCAGTTCTATGGCCAGCAGCAATTGCTTCCACCGCCGCCGGTTGCCCGAACCGTTGCGGAACGCGGCCTGTACCGATACCGAAGCGAACAACAGTGCGGGGATCAGGCTCGAGAGCAGGAATACCAGCAGGATGACCGACAGCGGGGCCCAGATGCGTGCCGGGGCGAACAGCACTGAAACCGGGATGCCGGTGAGCGTTTCTACCTGGGCACGCATTGCGTAGATCAGGACGGTCGCCAGCACCAGCGCCGCACTGACCAGCAGGGCTGTCTCGTAAAGCGAAATGGCCAGGATGTCGCCTTTTCCGGCCCCGTTGCATTTAAGCGTCCCGATCGTCTTGCTGCGGCGTACCAGCATCGATACGGAGATCAGCACATAGTTCATCGACGAAACGAAAATAATCAGTAGCGCGAGAATGCCGATTATCAGTGCCATGCGTACCGTATTGCCGTCGACGAGGTTGGTGGAGGTGACGGGAACGAAAAAGAAACGCGGAAGACCTTGCCGGATGGCATCGACCATGAAATCGGGCGCTCCGTGCCGGATGAAAAAAGCGTTCAGTTCCGGTTCAATTGTGCGGGGATCGGTCCCGGGTTGCATTTTGATGTAAGTATCGAAACCATCGCCGTTATTCCAACTGATCTCAGAGTCGTTTTCCGATAGGATCGCTTCCAATGGCCACAAAGTACTGTTGTGGGGTATATCCTTGAAAACTCCGCTGACCGTTACGGGTCGTTTGTTTTGATATCTCAGCTCTTTGCCGACCGGGTCCTTCCGCCCGAACAGCCGACGGGCGAAACTCTCCGAGATCATCACTTTGTCCTTGCCGGCAAGTGCCCGGTGGGGGTCACCGCTTATGATCCCGAGGTCGAGCACATCGAAAAACGACGGATCGGCAACGACCAGGTTGGCTTCGAAATCGCGTTTGTCCGATTCGAACGGCACGGCGCCTTCGCGCCGAAACCTGGTGGCGGTTTCTATTTGCGGGAAGTCCGCCTTCAGGGCCGGTGCGACCGTTCCGAATGTTGTGTCGAAATTGCCTTTCAGTCCGTCAACATCGTAGTATACCCAAAATTGATAGACGCGCTCTTTATCCGGCAGGAAAGAATTGTACGACAGGTCGAATACGATGAATGAGAAAGCGAGCAGCCCTAATGCCAGCCCCAGCGTGATCGAAACGACCCGGGAGATGTTGCCGCGCAATGATTTGAGCGAATACCGGAGCGCAAAAAACAGGTTTTTCATCGGATTGGTGTTAAATGTAAGGTGAGTAGTAGTGTTTTGTAGCGGTAGTTGTAGTAGTGTCGTGTTTGATTCTGGTGGGGTGTGTCTTGTCTTGTCTTGTCTTGTCTTGTGCTCCGAAGATATACTCCCGTTGCCGGAGACGATCTGCCGCTCCGGCAACGAGAACCTCTCTGTGTGCTATTTCAGCACCAGCATTTCGTTGTCGCCGAAAGTGTCGTAGCCCGATACGATCACTTTCTCGCCAGCCTGAAGTCCTTCGACCACTTCGTAATATTGCGGATTTTGACGCCCGATACGGATCGTGCGGCGGTATGCCCGGCTGCCGTCTTCGGTTACCACATAAATCCAGTTGCCGCCCGTCTTCTGATAGAACGCGCCGCGCGGGATCAGAATTGCGTCGGAAGGTTGACCGAGCTCGAGGTTAATGTAGTAGGTCTGGCCGGTGCGGATGTTGTCGGGACGTTTCGAAGTAAAGGTGAAGTCGGTTTTGAACTGACCTTCCTTGACATCGGGGTACACCTTGCTGACGACCAGGTCGTACCGGGCATCCTGCCGTTCGAACGATGCGGGCAGTCCGCTGCGCACGCGGTCGATATAGTGCTCGTCGATCAGCGCTTCGATCTTGTAGTCCGACAGGTCGTTGATCTGACCGATCTTGACCGTATTGGAAACTGATTGACCCAGCTCTGCGTCGAGTGTCCCGAGTTGGCCGTCGATCGGCGATTTAACGTTGAGATTGTCCATCCGTTGACGGATCAGCATCATATTTTGCCGCATGCTCTGCAGGTTCTCTTCGAGGCTTTCGATCTGGGTGGTGCGGTAGATCGAGTCCTGCTTTTGGCGCTCCTGTACCACATGGCGCGTTTCGAGCGCCAGCTCGTAATCTTCTTTGGCCTGAAGGTAGTCTTCGCGTGCGATCAGTTTTTCCTTGTAAAGCCGTTCGTTCTGGCGGTATTTGCGCTCTTTGCGTTGCACGTCGATGTTCAGGCTCAGGCGTTCTTTCTGCAGGTCGAGCTTCTGCTGTTCCATCGACACCATCGTATTGCGCAGGAAGTTGTCTTTTTCGGCCAGGTCGGCCTCGCTTTGCAGGATCGCGATGCTGAGCGAAGAGTTGCTCAGCCGGACGATCACCTGGCCCTTATGTACCATAGCTCCCTCTTCGACGAGCTTTTCTTCCACCATGCCGCTCTCGAGCGGACTGAGTTGAATGGTCGTGACCGGCTGTACTTGTCCGTTCACGCGTACGTAGTCGTTGAACTGTCCTTGCTGTGCGGGTTCGATTGTCAGCAGCCTTTTGTCGACTTTTAGCGTCGAAAGGTGGTTGCCGAAAATCAGCCAGATAACCAGTATCAGCGCCAGCGCTCCGCCGGCCAGGTAAGGGATGTATTTCTTTTTGATCCAACGTTTGTTTTCGATGACTCTGTCCATATCCGTATGTCTGAATGATTCTTGTTTTTATCGTGTTTCGGGCGGTGTATCCGTTTGTCGCAGGTTCTGTTTTAATTCCGTACAGGTTGTGTTAATAGTCCTGTTCGAGGTAGGGAGTACCCTTGTAGTAATCGACCACACGTTTTTTGATCAGGTATTGCAGCAGTGCGTTGAGTTTCGCGGCTTTTGCCACGAGTAACTGGTTCGAAGAGGTTTGCAGGTCGATGACGCTGGCGAGCCCCTCTTCGTATTTCCTGCGCATGGCTTTGTATGCCATCTCCTGGGCGATTACTTGTTTGGTGCATTGTATGTATTCTTTGGCGGTTCCTTCCATATCCTGTACGGCGCGTTGGATTTCGCTTTCGATCTCGTGCAGCGTTTGTTTTTGTTCCTGATCGCTTATTTTTATCAGGTTGCGTTGTTTGGCGATGGTGATCTGTTGCGAGTAGTTCTTAAAAATAGGAATATTAAGTCCGACACTGACATATTTACCCACCCGGTCTTTGAATTGTTGGCGGAAAGGAGCGTGCTCTACGGCGTTTCCTCCGATTGTCTGGCTGTAACTGGTAGAGACACCGCCGCTGAGTGACAAAGAAGGCAGCAATTGCCATTTGGCTGTCCGGAAGTTGAGCATTGCGGTTTGGAAGTCGAGCTGTGCGATCCGCGCTTTCGGCAGAAAATCGGTGGCCGTCCGGTAGATGCTGTCGGCAGGAACGTGCGGTGCGAGAGGCGCCATTGCCCAGTGCTGTGTGGTATCGAGCGGAAGCGTGTCGCCGATCGGGTAGAACATCGCTTCCTTGAGTTTCAGCATTGCATCGGCGTAAAGGTTTTGCTGCCGGGTGAGATTGAAATCCTCGCTGGCCACTTTAGCTTCGATTTCCAGTACGTCGGCGTTGCCTTTCAGTCCCAACTCCTCCTGTACTTTGGCCTGGTACAGCGTGTTTTTGCTCTCCGCGAGCTGTTCCCCCGCCAGGTTGACCATCCCGCGGTAATAATGTACGTCGGCATAGGCCTGCATCGTTTCGAGCGCGATTTCATCATTGATCAGCTGCATGTTTTCGGCACCCTGCAGCCGGGCTATTTTTGCGATGCGAAGGTTGTTGACTACTTTGAAACCGTTGAACAATGGCAGCGAACCGGAGACGCTGTAAGAGTTATTGAAGTTGTTCTGAGCGGTGTAGGTGTTGGTCTCGGGGTCGAGCGATCGGCCGAAGTTGGCATTGGCTCCTACCGAACCGCTGATGTAAGGCAGAAAATTCATGATCGCTGCGAGGTGATCGCGGTCGGTATTGGCATTCGTCAGCTCCTGTATCTTGCTGCGCGGCGAATGTTCGACCGCATAGGCCATACAGTCGTGCAGCGTCCAGGCTTTGCCCTCATCTGCCGCACGGGCCGGAAGGGTGCCGATTGCCGTGACCAGAGTGATCAGGGGAATGATTCGGGTTCGTGACATTTTTAGTGTAATTTCTGATGTGTTTGGTTCTCTTTTGTGCCAAAAGTGTGCCTTGTGGATTAAGTATTTGTTGTATAGGATATTAGTTGTTTGGTTGGTGCGGGTGAGTGTCAATAAATTTGACACTCTTGTATAATTTTTAGACGAACCTGCGTTTTGTAAATGGAGGATAAAGGTTGTGCGCTTGTTTTCGCAGATGATTTTTTAGGTATATTTGATTTGATATTCGCCGGAATGTCGGCGCGACAGGACCGGTAGTTTTAAGGAGACAATGAAATGACGGGTAAGGCGGGCAGTATATTGATCGTGGATGACAACAAAAGCATCCTCACGGCGTTGAAACTCTTGCTGGGCAATTATTTCAACAGGGTGGTGACGCTTCCGGCGCCGACCGCGCTGGTTTCGACGCTCCGTTCGGAAAAATTCGACGTGGTGCTGCTCGATATGAACTTTTCGGCCGGTATCAACAACGGCAATGAAGGGCTTTACTGGCTTTCCGAAGTGAAAAAAGAGTCTCCTGCCTCGCAGGTGGTGCTTTTTACAGCCTATGCCGACATCGATCTGGCCGTCAAGGCGATCAAAAAGGGGGCGGTCGATTTCGTTGTGAAGCCCTGGGATAATTCGAAACTGATCGCCACGTTGCAGGCGGCCTATAACCTGAGCATTTCGAAGCAGGAAGTTAAGCAGTTGCGCGAGATTAAGCGTGAATTCCGCAGCGAGGCGTCGATGTTCTGGGGTGATTCCGAGGCTATGCGGACCCTCAGGCAGATGATTGAAAAGGTGGCGCCTACCGATGCCACGATCCTGATTGCGGGGGAAAACGGCACGGGCAAGGATATGCTGGCGCGGGAGATCCATGCGCTTTCCGCGCGGCGGGACGAGTCGCTGGTGAGCGTCGATATGGGGGCCCTGACCGAGACGCTTTTCGAGAGCGAGTTGTTCGGCCATGTCAAGGGGGCTTTTACGGATGCCCGCAGCGACCGGGCCGGCAAATTCGAAGTGGCCTCGGGCGGGACG
>OGPV01000993.1_pt1 | contig 20300 bp, 19 predicted proteins | sample 1553001 | NCBI WGS metagenome assembly OGPV01 (sample SAMEA2580268, study PRJEB22360) | human gut metagenome | biome: human gut; feature: human-associated habitat; material: faeces | place: Denmark | collected 2008/2010
GGTCTTTGAAAATTCTCCGGGGGATATTTTTGAAAAATGTTTTTCGGGGTTGGGGGCAGCCGGCGGGAGTTTTGGGCGACGAGACAGGGTTTGAACGGGCCCACAGGGCTGATATTTCACCTCCTGATGTGTTCTTCTTTCCATGGAATTGCCACGACCGGGTCATGCAAGTGCTTTCTCTACCTCCATCTTTCATTTGGGGATTTCTCCTTTCAACTTGTTCAGCCAGTCAGTTCTGTGGGTTCTTTCAAGCCCTGTCTCAAAGTCCAAATAAGTAATACAAAACACAGTGCATACCATGATCAAACACAGCGAGAGGAGGTGGCAAGGATGGCAAAGGCCGCAAGATCATCTGAGAAAGTACCTAAATCCCGTGCGGCTCTTACTCCTGAAGCAAGAGAGAAGCAACTGATCGCCTTAGCCATTGATGTTGCCGAAGAGCAAATGCGCAACGGCACTGCTTCCTCTCAGGTGATTTCCCATTTTCTGAAACTCGGCTCCACCAGAGCCCAGATCGAAAAAGAATTGCTTGAGAAGCAGAGGGATCTTGCCGCGGCAAAGGCCGAAGCAATCGAGTCCTCCGCCAAGATGGAGGATCTGTACCTCAAGGCGGCCAAGGCTATGAAGAGCTATCAGGGGCAGGAGGACGAAGAGGATGAATATTAAAAGCTATTCAGAGCTTGTTCTTCTTCCAACCTTTGAAGATCGCTTTGAGTATCTTCGGCTTGACGGCATCGTCGGCGAAACGACTTTCGGCTTCGACCGTTATATGAACCAGGTCTTTTACAGGTCGTTGGAATGGAAGAAGATCCGAGACACGGTGATCACAAGAGATCTTGGCTGCGACCTTGGCATTGAAGGTCATGAGATATTTGGTCGAGTCATCATTCATCATCTGAACCCGATTCGGCAGAGAGATCTTCTGGAACGGACAGACATTCTGCTCGACCCTGAGTATCTCATCACAACGACCCATGAGACGCATCAGGCAATTCACTACGGTGACAAAAATCTGTTGCTCACCGAACCACCGCAGCGGACAAGGAATGATACTTGTCCCTGGAAACATTAAACCAAAGGAGGAACCGACTATGCAGAATAATCCTCGCAAGCAGGACATCATTCAGGAGCTTCGCGATAAGCGTCAGGATGTGACGGAACTCTGCACTGAGGCAGAAGCGGTCAATGAGCCACACACTGGCTCCGGTATTGTTACGGACTGTCTCTATCTGAATGTGCGTAAACTGCCTGACATCAACGCAGATGTTGCGGTCGTCATTGACGCGCTGACGCGGGTATGCGTTGACTTGGATGCGTCCACGGAAGACTTTTACAAAGTTCGTACTTCTGATGGGGTCGAGGGCTTTTGTATGAGAAAGTACATTGCCCTTTCCAAGTAAGGAGTGCATCTATGGATACGACTGAAAGCATCCTGACATCAGTGAAGAAGCTTCTCGGAATTGACGAGAGCTACACTCACTTTGACGCCGACCTCATCATGCACATCAACTCCGTCTTTTCCATTCTTGGACAGATGGGAGTTGGCCCAAAGAAAGGCTTTGCCATTTCAGGGGCTGATGAAAAGTGGTCTGATTTTCTGGAGGATGACCCCGGTCGGCTTGCCCTTGTAAAATCTTATATGCACCTTAAAGTTCGGCTGCTTTTCGACCTGCCTACCGCTTCCTCTGCTGTTGACGCGATGAACCGTCAGATCAGCGAGTTTGAGTGGCGGCTTTTCGTGGCGGCCGATAATGCTGCAAGAGAGGAGGAAAGTCAAAATGGATGAACTTTGCCACTATGGCATCAAAGGCCAGAAATGGGGCGTTCGCCGTTTTCAGAATTCAGACGGCAGTTACACTTCTGAGGGAAAACGCCGCGCTCAGCAACAGGAGAAGAAAGATCCTGTGAAAGAGATGAAAGATGAAGACCTTAGAAAGGCAATCACTCGGTTATCTCTGGAAAACAAATATAAGGATCTGACGAAAAAGCCGACCCCGCCCTCCAAGCTTGAGTCGACCAAGAAAGCTGTGGATGCCACTTCCGAACTTGTCAATCGGGCGAAGAAGATGGATCAGGACAGCCGCAAGGCTGCGAAGAAAGAGCGGATGGACTTGAGCAAGAAGACCGACAAGGAGCTTCGCGACCAGATCAACCGCGAGCTTTTGGAACGGCAGTACAACGATCTGTTTGCCAAGGAGTCGGTGTCCAAAGGCCGCCGCTATCTTTCCGATGTGCTTGACAACGCCGGAACGGTTTTGGCTGTCGGCAGCTCGGCTCTGAGCATTGCTCTCGCAATTCAGCAGTTGCAGAAGAAGGCGGGGTAATACTGAATGGCCCTGTCGAATACTGCTGTTCCCCGGTATTACGGGAAATTTCGTGAAGCGGTGATTCGGGGTGAGATCCCTGTCTGCAAAGAGATTTCGATGGAGATGAACCGGATCGACGATCTGATCGCAAATCCAGGAATCTATTACGATGATAAAGCCGTTGAGGGCTGGATCAAGTATTGCGAGGCAGAGATGACCCTGACGGATGGTTCCGATCTTCACCTCCTTGACAGCTTCAAGCTGTGGGGCGAGCAGGTATTCGGCTGGTATTACTTTGTGGAGCGCACGGTCTATGAGCCGAACGCGGACGGACGAGGCGGGCACTATGTCAAGAAGATGATCAAGAAGCGGCTTGTGAACAAGCAATACCTGATCGTCGGACGAGGCGCCGCTAAGTCGATCTATGATTCGTGCATCCAATCATTCTTTGAGAATGTGGACACAAGTACGACCCATCAGATCACGACGGCTCCGACCATGAAGCTGGCCGAAGAGGTCATGTCACCGATTCGCACCGCCATCACAAGAGCCCGCGGCCCCGTATTCCAATTTCTGACCCAAGGCTCACTTCAGAACACGACCGGTTCGCAGGCCAACCGCGTCAAGTTGGCTTCGACCAAGAAAGGCATTGAGAACTTTTTGACCGGCTCTCTTATTGAGATCCGCCCCATGTCGATCAACAAGCTGCAAGGTCTCCGATGTAAGATCGCAACCGTAGACGAGTGGCTCTCCGGCGACATTCGCGAGGATGTTATCGGCGCTATCGAGCAGGGCGCTTCCAAGGTGGACGACTATCTGATCGTTGCCACCAGTTCGGAGGGTACTGTTCGTAACGGCGCCGGCGATACCATCAAAATGGAGCTTATGAGCATTCTCAAAGGGGATTATCCAAACCCGCATGTTTCGATCTGGTGGTACAAGCTCGACTCTGTCGACGAGGTCGGCTATCCGGAGATGTGGATGAAGGCAAACCCGAACATCGGAAAGACGGTAAGTTACGAGACTTATCAGCTTGATGTGGAACGCGCCGAGAAAGCGCCTGCCGCAAGGAATGATATTCTTGCCAAGCGTTTCGGACTGCCGATGGAGGGTTATACCTATTACTTCACCTACGAAGAGACACTGCCGCATCGCAAACGCGATTACTGGCAGATGGCCTGCGCGCTGGGCGGAGACCTTTCTCAGGGTGACGACTTCTGTTCGTTCACCTTTTTGTTCCCGCTGCGTAATGGTTCCTTTGGTGTGAAGACCAGAAACTACATTACTTCCAGAACGCTGAATAAGCTGCCCGCTGCTATGCGTAATAAGTATGAGCAGTTTATGGATGAGGGTAGTCTTGTCGTTTTGGATGGAACGGTTCTGGACCCGATGCAGGTCTATGAGGACTTGGACGAGTGCATCGTTGCGTGTGGGTATGATGTCCGCTGCTTTGGCTATGACCCATACAACGCCAAGGAGTTTGTGGAACGCTGGGCGGCTGAGAACGGTCCATTCGGCATTGAGAAAGTCATTCAGGGCGCGAAGACGGAGTCCGTTCCATTAGGTGAGCTGAAGAAGCTGGCCGAAGACCGGATGCTCCTTTTTGACGAAGAGCTGATGACCTATGCCATGGGCAACTGCATCGCCATGGAAGATACCAATGGAAACCGGAAGCTGATGAAGAAGCGGTATGAGCAGAAAATCGACGCTGTGTCGGCTATGATGGATGCCTATATCGCTTACAAGCGGAATCCGGAAGCATTTGAATAAGAAACGAGGTGGAACATGGATTTTTACAACAAGCCGTCTCCGGCCTTGTTTCTGATGCATTACGGTGTAAAAGGAATGAAGTGGGGTGTCAGGCGCACACCAGAAGAGTTGGGTCATAAGCCGAAGCAAATGGTTGAAAAAACCACAGAACCCGGTATAATAAAGACAACTGTTTATGGGCATAGCGCCACCCCAAAGCAAGCTGCCCCGAATTCTATCGCAGATCATGTTCGAGATGATGGAAAGGTCGATGTACGCAGTTTTTACGATGAAGATGGCTGGAAAGCAAAAGACATTCATTTGAGCAATCACGGAAATCCGAAGCATCATTCTTTTGGCGAACATGGGGAGCACATTGATCTCTATGAGTGGAATGAGGATGGCAGTGTGAAACGCATTGAACGGCGTGAACTAACAGATGATGAGAGAAAGGAGAATGAAGACATTCTATGACTTTGAATGAACTGAAAGCCGCTATTTTGGAGAATGGAACGGGCATCTACTTTGAGTTTAACGGAAAAAAGTGTGGTGTTGAGCCTGAAGTTCAGGATTCCGTATTTACATTTACCATGTGGTATGGAGACAGCTTTAAGGACTATTCCGATTTCGATGAATTGCTGCTTGATGGTTTCTTTGATGGCAAGTCGATTGTCGATCTTCTTGACATCATCGAACCGAGTCTCTATTGAATTCAAAATGGAGAGCTAAATCATTTACCATGCTCCGCAGACTTTGAACGGTCTGCGGAATTTTTTATGCCATGAAGGAGGTGATGAGTTCCGAATGGAAATGACAGTTGCCACGCGGCTAAAGCACGCATGGAATACATTCATGAACCGAGATTCTTATGTTTCTCGGATGTCGATTGGGCCGAGTTACGGTTATCGCCCCGACCGTCCACTCTTCAGCCGTGGAAATGAGCGTTCGATCATTACCTCGGTCTATAACCGTATTGCGCTGGATGTCTCATCTATGACCGTTCAGCATGTGCGGCTGGATGGCAGCGACCGATTCAAGGAGGTCATCGAGAGTGGGCTTAATAACTGTTTAACGGTAGAAGCCAATGTTGACCAGACCGGAAGGGCCTTTATGCAGGACATTGTTATGTCGATGCTGGACGAGGGCTGCGTTGCTATCATCCCTGTCGATACAAACTTTGATCCTGAGAAAACCGGCGGCATTGACATCGAGACGATGCGGACCGGCAAGATTCTTGAATGGTTCCCGCAGCATGTAAAGGTTCGCGTCTACAATGACCAGCGCGGTGAGAAAGAGGATATTCTTGTCCCCAAGAGTACCGTCGGCATTGTGGAGAATCCTTTCTATGCTGTCATGAATGAACCGAACTCTACGATGCAGCGGCTTATCCGAAAGCTGAACCTGCTGGACGCCATTGACGAGCAGAACAGTTCCGGAAAGCTGAACCTCATCATTCAGTTGCCGTATGTCATCAAGACAGAAGCACGTCGTCAACAGGCGGAATTGCGCCGACAAGATATCGAGAACCAGTTAGCCAGCTCCAAATATGGTGTTGCATACACTGACGGAACTGAGCATGTGGTCCAACTGAATCGCCCCGTCGAGAACAACCTGATGTCCCAGATCGAATACCTAACGAGTATGCTTTACAGCCAGTTAGGTTTGACCCAGGGCATTCTGGATGGCTCTGCCGACGATAAGACGATGCAGAACTACCTGACTCGAATCGTTGAGCCAATCCTCTCTGCCATTGTTGATGAGATCAAGAGGAAATTCCTCACAAAAACTGCTCGGTCGCAAAAGCAGTCCATCCTGTTCTTCCGAGATCCCTTCAAGCTGGTGCCTGTCGATAAGATCGCTGAGATGACTGACAAGTTCACCCGCAACGAGGTTATGACCTCGAATGAGATCCGGCAGAAGATCGGCATGAAGCCTTCTTCCGACCCAAAGGCGGACGAGCTGCGCAACAGCAATCTGAGCGCACCGGCGGAAAGCACGCCGGCATCAACACCGAAGGAGGACAACAATCAAAATGGAGAAGAAACTTAAGTACGACTTCAGCGGCTGGGCGACGCGCAATGACCTTGTGTGCAGTGATGGCCGCACCATTCGCCGTGATGCGTTTGCGCATTGCGACGGAAAGACCGTCCCCCTCGTATGGAATCACCAGCATGACGACCCGACCAATATTCTGGGCCATGCGCTGCTGGAAAACCGCGAGGATGGCGTTTACGCTTACTGCACATTCAACGAAACTGCTGCCGGTAAGGCTGCTAAGCTGATCGTGCAGCATGGAGATGTGGATTCCCTGTCCATCTATGCCAACGGCCTGAAGCAGCAGGGCGGAAATGTGATGCATGGTGACATCAAGGAGCTGAGCCTTGTGGTCGCCGGTGCAAATCCCGGAGCATTCATCGACTTTGTCGATCTTGCTCATGGAGAGGGCGCTGAGCAGGAAGTTATCTTCTGTGCCAACGAACCTATCACGCTCGCCCATGCAGATGAAGGCAAAGCTGATGACTCTGCCGATGACGGCAAGAAGTCCGCCGATGGCGACAAGAAAGACACCGGAGATGGCGACACCGTTGAAGATGTCATCAACAGCCTGACCGAAAAGCAGAAGACCGTTGTGGTTGCTCTGCTCGCCAATGCTATGGCCCACAGCGATTCTGACGACGATGATGGCGAAGAGAAGAAGGACGACGGCCACATCGAACATTCTGACAAATCCGAAGGAGGAGATAAGACTATGAAACACAATGTTTTCGAGAAGCCTGAGGACAATCAGGCGACCACCCTGAGCCATTCCGCTCAGACCGAGATCATCGCCAGCGCCAAGCTCAAGAGCGTAGGCACTCTTCAGGGGGCTATGAAGCTCTACGCCGAGCAGCATAACGATACTCTGAAGCACGGTATCGACGACATCGAGGCCCTGTTCCCCGAGTATAAGGATCTGCGCACCGGCGCTCCTGAGCTCATCACCCGTGACCAGGGCTGGGTCAATGTGGTCATGAACAAGGTCCACAAGAGCCCTATCAGCCGTATCCGTACCCGCAACATGGATGCCCGCGGCGATGATATCCGCGCGCATGGTTACCAGAAGGGCAAGAAGAAGGTTCCTTCCGGCAACATGAAGCTGATGAAGCGCACCACCGATCCGCAGACCATCTACATCACTGACTCCATGCACCGCGATGACATCATTGACATCACCGATTTCGATGTGGTCGAGTACCAGTACGGTGTGATGCGTCAGACTCTGCTGGAAGAGGTCGCTACCGCTATCCTGATTGGTGACGGTCGCGATGAGGCGGATGAGCACAAGATCTCTGAGGAGCATGTCCGTTCTATCTGGAATGACGACGATCTCTACACCATTCACTATGATGTGGACATCGAGGCTGCCCGCAACGAGCTTCAGGGTACCGGCACCGCTTCCCGTTTCGGCGAGAACTACATCTACGCCGAGGCGATCATCACGGCTGCCCTTTACTCCCGCGAGAAGTTCAAGGGCACCGGCACTCCCGACTTCTTCTGCACGCCGCATCTGGTGAATGTGATGCTGCTGGCCCGCGACACCAACGGTCGCCGCATTTACAACTCCAAGGCTGATCTGGCTGCCGCGCTGAACATCAACGAGCTGCACACTGCTGAGCAGTTCGAGGGTCTGGCCCGCACCGACAAGACCGGCAAGAAGCATAACCTGCTGGGTATCTTTGTCAACCTGAGCGACTACACCGTAGGCTCTACCAAGGGCGGCGAAATCACTCGCTTCAACCAGTTCGACATCGACTTCAACCAGGAGAAGTACCTGATCGAGACTCGTCTGTCCGGCGCGCTGACCAGACTGTGGTCTGCTATCGCACTGGAAGAGCCCGTGAAGGCCTCTTCCGGCCAGACCGAGGATGCTGGTCACGACGACATCTAAGGGAGAAAATTCAAAATGGCAAAATTTTACGGACCGGTAGGCTATGCTGAAACGGTGGAAACGGCGCCTGGTGTATATGTGGAAAAGATCACGGAGCGGATGTACTTCGGAGACTTGACCCGTAACACCAGGCGTCTTCAGTCATCGGAAACGCTCAATGACGACATCAATGTTGCGAATGAGATCAGCATAGTCGCCGATCCGTTTGCCAACCAGAATTTCCACCGAATGCGGTATGTTGGCTTTATGGGGGCAAATTGGAAGATCTCCAATGTTGAAGTCCATTATCCAAGACTGATCCTGACGATCGGAGGTGTCTACAATGGAGAGACTGCTTCTTCAGAAGACACTATCTGACATTCTTGGATGCCCTGACCGAGGTGAAAAGTGCCGTGTGTACTTTCAGCCTCCCGCCAGCAAGGAAATGATTTATGACTGCATCGTTTACGAGCGCAGCCGTATTGAACCTACTTTTGCTGACAATCAGCCATATGCGCTTCACGACCGGTATCAGGTGACTGTGATTTACAGAAATCCTGACAGCGAGATCCCAAGCAAGATCGCGCTTCTTCCGATGTGCAGCCATGAACGCCACTATACCAAAGAAAACCTGAACCATGATGTGTTCAACCTATATTTCTAACCTTACAAGGAGGAAACAGCTATGAAGATCAAATGGGATGAAGTCGGCAAGCGTCTGTATGAGACCGGCGTCGACCACGGCGTCCTGTTCCCGATGGGCGAGGACAATGCATACGGCAAAGGTGTGCCCTGGTACGGCTTGAGTGCCGTTAACGAGAGCCCCTCCGGCGGCGAGCCTAATGCCATATGGGCGGATAACATCAAGTACCTGAACCTGATGAGTGCCGAGGACTTCGGCGCCACCATCGAGGCTTACACCTATCCCGATGAGTTCGAGGCCTGCAACGGCTGCGCTGAGATCGCCCCGGGTGTCACCATCGCCCAGCAGGATCGCAAGATGTTCGGCTTCTGCTATCGCACGCTGATCGGCAACGATACGGTTGGTACGAACTATGGCTACAAGCTCCATCTGGTGTACGGTGCGCAGGCTTCTCCCTCTGAGAAGAACAACCAGACCGTGAACGACAGCCCCGAGGCTGCCACCATGAGCTGGGAGATCAGCACCACGCCTGTGGAAGTCCCGGGTTTCAAGCCGACCGCGCATCTGGTCGTCGACTCCACCAAGACCGACAAGGCCAAGCTCGCGAAGCTGGAGGAGATGCTGTACGGCACCGATGGCGACCAGGCCACCGAACCCACGCTTCCGATGCCCGAGAAGGTCATCGAGCTGACGAAGGCTGCCGGCTGATCCACGGTACAAGAACTTCTAAAGCGGGGCTCTCTTCACCGAGGGCTCCGCTTTCTTTAATTTTTGAAAGGAGAAAGTATTATGCTTAAGAAAACCATCGCTTATACCGACTACAACGGTACCACTCGCAAGGAGGATTTTTACTTCAACCTGACACAGGCTGAGGTGACTGAACTGGAGGTCTCTGTTGAGGGAGGCATCGTCGAAATGATCAACCGCATCGTTGCGGCGCAGAATGGCAAGGTCATCATTGAGACCTTCAAGGACATCATTCTGCGCGCTTACGGTGAGAAGTCTCCGGATGGCCGTCGATTCATCAAGAACCAGGAAGTCCGCGATGCCTTCACTCAGACCGAGGCGTACAGCAAGCTGTTCATGGAGCTGGCAACCGACGCTAAGGCTGCGAGCGAGTTCGTCAACGGCATCGTTCCTCCCAAGACGGAAAAGGCAGCCCCGGCCGATCAGAGTGCCGAAGCTCCTGCTGTTCCTGAAAACTGATGATAATGAGGACCGGCGATGCTGAAGATCACAGTGCCGGCTACCGAATTGTTTGACGGGGTCGGAAACTTTATCAACACCAAGGAGCAGACGCTCCAGTTGGAGCATTCGCTGGTCTCTCTTTCAAAATGGGAAGCCAAATGGCACAAGCCTTACTTGTCCCGCAAGGCGATGACCATAGAAGAGACGATCGACTACATCCGGTGCATGACACTGACACAGAATGTCGACCCGAATGTGTATAAAGCGATCACTCCATCAAATTTGAAGACGGTCACGGAGTACATTGACGATCCGATGACCGCCACGACCATCTCCAATGTAAAGAAAAAGGGCGGAAGCCGTAAAATCGTCACGGCAGAGGTCATTTATTATTGGATGATCTCCTACGGTATCCCGTTTGAGTGCCGGAAATGGCATCTGAATCAACTGCTGACCCTTATCAATGTGTGTAATGTGGAGGGGTCGCCGCCTCAGAAGCTTTCGAGAGCGGAGGTTGCCGCGCAGTATAAAGCGCTGAACGCTGCCCGACGGAAGCAGTGGAATACAAGGGGGTAATACCATGACAGAACGGCAGATTTTTGCCTTTCTGAAAAGTCAGGGACTCAGCGATGCTGGTGCTGCCGGCGCTATGGGAAATATGTTTGCAGAGAGCGGGCTGAACAGTCGGAACCTGCAAAACTCCTATGAAAAGAAGCTGGGCTATACTGACGCTTCTTATACCAAGGCTGTGGATAACGGTAGTTATCGTAATTTTGCTTTTGATAAAGCCGGCTACGGCCTTTGCCAATGGACTTACTCGACAAGGAAGGCGGCGCTGTTGGCGTTTGCTAAGACTTGCGGTGCCTCCATCGGTGATGCGGAAATGCAGCTTAAGTTCTTCATGAAGGAGCTTCGTGAGGGATATCCGGCTGTTCTTTCTGTGCTGAAAACTTCCACAATGGTACGCGAAGCATCTGACGAGGTTCTTCTCAAGTTTGAACGGCCTGCTGACCAGAGCGAGGCTGTGAGAGCAAAGAGAGCTGCCTATGGACAAGCGTACTACAACACTCTGACCGGAAAGGAGACAACTATGTTTACCAATAGTCCGCTGGTGTCTTACACCAGGATCTCACCGAATAAAACGCCAAATAGAAACCACGCCATCGACACGGTTACGATCCATTGCATCGTTGGACAGTGGACTGCGAAGCAGGGATGCGATTATTTCGCTACCACGAACCGTAAGTGTTCTGCCAACTATGTGGTCGGAAAAGACGGCTCAATCGGCCTGTCCGTTGAGGAGAAAGACCGTTCCTGGTGCTCTTCCTCTGCAAGCAATGACAACCGCGCCATTACCATTGAAGTGGCAAGCGACACCACCCACCCTTACAAGGTAACGGATGCAGCCTATCAGGCTTTGATTACCTTGCTTGCCGATATTTGCAAGCGAAACGGGATCAAGGCACTGAGATGGAAGGCAGACAAGTCCCTCATCGGAAAGGTGGAGCAGCAGAACATGACGGTTCACCGCTGGTTTGCGCCTAAGGCCTGCCCCGGTGACTATCTCTACAACCTTCATGGTCAGATCGCCGCTGAGGTCAACAAGCGTCTCGGCGTTTCCGGCAGCACTGCACCGGTCGTCACCCCCTCAAAGAGCACCACGCCATACCGTGTCAGAGTGAAGATCAAGAACCTTAACATCCGTAAAGGTCCCGGCACGCAGAATGCGTCTAACGGCTTTATTGCTCCTGGAGTTTACACTATCGTAAGCGAGAGCAAGGGGTTCGGCGCCTCGATGTGGGGCAAGCTGAAATCCGGAGCCGGCTGGATCTCGCTGGACTACTGCGAAAAGCTGTAAAAGGAGAAAGACATGATTACGTTCAGACAAAAGGGCGACTTCTCCAAGCTGACGAGGTTTTTGGAGAGAGCCAAAGAAACGGTGCATCTCGGAGACCTCGATCAGTATGGCCGAGCCGGAGTGGCCGCTCTTGCGTCTGCAACGCCTGTTGACTCTGGAGAAACGGCTCAATCGTGGTATTACGAGATCACGAACAAGAAGGGTTTTGTGAGTATCTCGTTTCACAATTCAAATATTCAAAATGGAGTTCCAATCGCCATCATTTTGCAGTATGGGCATGGAACTGGAACCGGCGGCTGGGTAGCGGGACGTGATTACATCAATCCTGCTATCCGGCCTATTTTTGATCAAATCGCAAATGACGCATGGAAGGAGGTCACGAAGACATGAGCACAACGATCGACGAGAGAGTTGTTGAAATGCGATTCGACAACCGTCAATTCGAGGCGGGTGTGAAGACAAGTTTGTCCACGCTCGACAAACTCAAAGAGGGTTTGGATCTGGACGGTGCGGCTAAAGGTCTGAAGGGCCTTGGCGACGCAGCTAAAAAGTGCGACCTTTCGACCCTTAGCAATTCCGTCGAGACTGTTCGGATGAAATTCTCGGCGCTCGAAGTCATGGCGGTGACCGCCCTTTCAAACATTACCAACTCGGTCATCAATACCGGAAAACGGATGATCGAATCGTTTACATTGGAGCCTGTCAAACAAGGCTTTGACGAATACGAGCTTAAGATGGGCTCTATTCAGACGATCATGATGAGCACCGGCGCATCGTTGGAGGAGGTCAACAAGTATCTTCAGGAGCTGAACACCTACTCCGATAAGACGATTTACTCTTTCCAGGATATGACCTCCAATATCGGTAAGTTTACGAATGCCGGCGTCGGCCTTGAGGATGCTGTTATGGCTATCCAGGGCGTGTCGAATGTGGGTGGGCGGGTCATCCACTGCCGTATCCGGTGCAAATGCAAACGAGGCTTCCCGTGCAATGTATAACTTTGCGCAGGCCTTGTCCGCAGGATATGTCAAGCTGATCGACTGGAAATCCATTGAAAATGCGAACATGGCAACGGTAGAATTCAAGACGCAGCTTTTGGAGTCGGCTGTTGCGTGCGGAACTTTGACGAAAACCGCAGACGGAATGTATAAGACCGTCAAGGGAAATGTCATCGACGCCACACATAACTTTAACGATTCTTTGCAGGATCAGTGGATGACGACGGAAGCTCTTGTCGGCACACTTCGTAATTATGCCGATGAAACGACCGACATCGGCAAGAAGGCATTCGCTGCTGCACAGGATGTTAAGACATTCTCACAGTTGATGGACACCTTAAAGGAAGCTGCGGGCTCCGGCTGGGCCAACACATGGGAGATCCTCTTTGGTGACTTTGATGAAGCCAAGGAATTGTGGACTGGTCTTAGTCAGGCGATCGGCGGATTTATTGATACGCAGTCTGATGCTCGTAATTCGGTACTTCAGGGATGGAAAGACCTTGGCGGCAGAACCGAGCTGATCGAGTCTCTTAAGAATATGCTCAAGGGAATCGGGACAGTTATCAAGCCGATCACAGAAGCCTTTCGTGATATTTTTCCGCCAACTACTGCGGAACAGCTTCATAATCTGACGGAAGGACTGCTGAAGTTCACAGAAAAGCTGACGCTTAGTGACACTGCTTCCGAAAACCTGAAGAACACCTTCAAGGGTCTGTTCGCCATTCTTGATATTTGCAAGCGGGCGATTGGCGCAATTCTGGGTCCGGTCGGTTCTCTTCTTGGGAAAGTAACCGGCTTAGGCGGCGGTGTTCTCGGCGTGACCGGCTCTATCGGAGAATGGCTCGTCAAGCTTGACGAAGCGATCAAGAAGAACGACATTTTCGGAAAAGGCATTGAGAAAATATCCGACTTTGTGAGCGGTGCTGTTACGGCCATCAAGAATTTTGCCGAGTCTGTTCGTGAATACCTCGGTCTGCCGACGCTTGACGAAGCGAAGGAGTCTCTGAAAGAACTCTTTGGTACTGCCGAAGAGAAGATTCAGGTTCCCGGACTGGAACTCCTGCACACGATCCTGGAGAAGCTGAAAGAGCGTGCCGGTCAGGTCAAAGACGCTATTGTCGGTCTGAAAGATGGCATCTCCGATGCGTTTTCTAAGATTGGCGGAAATACCGATGTGTCGAAATTTGCCGCATTGATCCAAGCACTATCCGTTGCCGCTAAGAAAATTGGCGGGGGTATTTTCGATGTGGTCGGAAACGGCATCAATAAGATCGTAACCGCGGTGAGTAACGCTGATTTTAGCGGAATCATCGACCTGCTGAACGGAATTTCTATCGGCGGTATTGCGATTGCCATAACCAAATTCACCAATAGTTTGACGAAGCCCTTTGATGAAGTCGGAGGCCTTCTTGACAATGTGAAGGGGATTCTGGATGGGGTTCGTGGATGCTTTGAGGCGTATCAGACGCAGTTAAAAGCCGGAACTTTGCTGAAAATAGCAAGCGCTATTGCGATTCTGGCAGCATCTATCGTCGCGATTTCTCTTATTGATAGTGAGAAGTTATCTGCGTCACTGGGAGCTATTACGGTTCTCTTTGCCGAATTGATGGCATCCATGTCGGTCTTTACCAAAATCAGCGGAGATGTTAAAGGTGCGGTGAAGAGTTCGACAGTGATGCTCGCCATGTCCACATCCATCCTGATCCTTGCATCAGCTCTAAAGAAGATCGGTGACTTGGATGGTGGACAGCTTGCAAAAGGTGTTGCCGGTGTGACGGCCTTGATGGCGGCGATGGTCGGTGCGGTGAAGCTGCTTAACATGAGCGGCGGTTCTTCGATGAAGGGCGCGACACAGATGGTTCTCTTTGCGGCTTCCATCAAGATCCTTGCATCGGTCTGCACAGACCTTGCAACGCTTGAATGGAATGGGCTTGCAAAAGGGCTGACCGGTGTCGGCGTGCTGCTGGCGGAAGTCTCACTCTTTATGAACACCGCAAAGTTCAGTGGAAAGTCTTTGACAACAGCGGCGGGCATCGTCATTCTTGCCTCGGCAATCAAAATCCTGGCATCCGCCTGTAAGGATCTCGGTAGTCTCGATTTCGGACAGCTTGTGAAGGGGCTTGGCTCCATTGGTGTTCTTCTGGCGGAGATCACGGTCTTTACCAAGTTGACCGGCGATGCAAAGGGTCTGGTGTCCACCGGGATCGCGATGATCGGGATTGGCGCTGCTATGAAGATCTTTGCTTCCGCGATGGGCGACTTCGGAAACCTTGACTGGGATCAGATCGCCAAGGGGCTTGTCGCTATGGGCGGCGCATTGGCCGAAGTTGCTATCGCTATGAAGGTGATGCCGAAGAATACGATAAGTGTTGGCGTTGGTCTGATCGCTGTCGGTGCAGCACTTGAGATCGTGGCAAATGCTCTTGGAAAGATGGGCGATATGACCTGGGAAGAGATCGCAAAGGGGCTCGTCACAATGGGCGGCGCTCTTGCAGAGCTTGCCATCGGTCTGAATGTGATGAACGGTACTTTGCCTGGCTCTGCTGCCATGCTGGTAGCGGCTGGTGCATTGGCTATTCTGACTCCGGTGCTGCTGGCTCTTGGCTCAATGAGTTGGGAGAGCATCGCCAAGGGGCTTGTGACGATTGCCGGTGCATTCACCGTGATCGGTGTGGCCGGTCTTGTGCTGACACCTCTTGTTCCGACGATCCTGGCGCTTGCCGGAGCATTTGCGTTGATCGGTGTCGGTACCGCAGCTATCGGAGCAGGTCTTCTCGCTGCCGGTGCCGGACTGTCGGCTATTGCAGTCGGCATTACCGCCTTGGCTACTTCTCTTGGCGCAGGTGTGACCGTTATTGTGGCAGGACTCAGCACGATCATCACAGGGATTGCCGCGTTGATCCCTGCCATTGCCGAAAAGCTCGGAGAGGCTATTATAGCGTTCTGCGGCGTGATCGCTCAGGGGGCTCCCGCTATTGGAGAAGCCGTTAAGGCCGTCGTTCTTACGCTGGTGGATGTACTTGTCGAGTGCGTCCCTGCCATTGCTGACGGTGCATTAGCACTGCTGTCTGGAGTGCTCGCTTCTCTTGCAAACTATACTCCGGAAATCGTTGACTCTATTATGCTGTTCCTGATCAACCTGCTGAATGGCATTGCAGAGCGGCTGCCCGAACTCATTCAGGCGGCAGTCAATGTGATCGCGGCATTCTTCTCCGGCATCATTGATGCTCTGGCAGGACTTGATACAAGTGTATTGGTGAAAACCATCGCCGGCATCGGTCTGCTGTCCGGCATTATGGTCGCATTGGGTGCGGTAGCCGCATTGATCCCCAGCGCTATGATAGGTGTGCTCGGCATGGGTGCTCTTATCGCTGAGCTGGCGATCGTTCTTGCTGCTGTCGGTGCCCTTGCGCAGATCCCCGGCCTTTCCTGGCTGATCGGTGAGGGCGGTAAGCTGCTGGAGCAGATCGGTACGGCGATCGGTGGGTTTGTCGGCGGCATTGTCGGCGGATTTATGAGTGGTATCTCCAGTCAGTTCCCGCAGATCGGCAGTGATCTTGCAGCGTTTATGACAAATGTTCAGCCGTTTATCGACGGCGCAAGCAGTATCTCTCCGGCAATGTTCAGCGGTGTGCAGGCATTGACAGACGCGATATTGCTGCTGACGAAGGCCGAGCTTGTGCAGGGTATTACGTCCTGGTTCACGGGTAGTTCTTCTCTTTCGGATTTTGCTGATGAGCTCGTTCCGTTCGGAGAAAGCATGGCGGAGTTCAGCAACGCCATCAGCGGGATGGACGCCGACCTTGTTTCCAAAGCGGCGACTGCCGGTAAGGCACTTGCAGAGATGGCCACAACGCTGCCGAACAGCGGCGGTGTAGTCGGCTTCTTTGCCGGTGAGAATGACATGGACAAGTTTGGAGAGCAGTTGGTTCCGTTCGGAAAGGCCATGAAGGACTACTCTCTCGCTGTCAAAGGAATGGATGTCGGTGCCGTCAGCAATTCCGCTTCTGCCGGTAAGGCGCTCGTGGAACTATCCAATACCATTCCGAACTGCGGCGGGCTTGTGAGTTTCTTCACCGGAGACAACAGCATTGCCGACTTCGGCGACCAGCTCGTTCTCTTCGGCAATGGTCTTGCGGCTTACTCCGCCTCTATCGAGGGTATCAACATGAGCAAGCTCTCCGGCGCGATCACACAGGTCGAGAAGCTGGTGGCGCTTGCCGATACGGTGAAGAATATGGATCAGTATGCATTTGTGAACTTTACGAATGCACTGGTTCTGCTGGCAAACACAAGTATCCAAAACTTTACCGACGCCTTCTATAACAGTGGAGCTACCGTGAGCACTGCGGTCATCTATATGCTCAATTCCGCAGGCACGACCATCCGGCAGAACCAGACGATCGTTAATGTGGCGATGGCTGAGCTGATGCTTGCGATGGCTGCGACCGTGAAAGCACATACCACGAGCATGAATACCGCGGTCGTGCAGATGATGGTCGGCTTCGGTACCACGATCCGCAGCAACGGTGCTTCCGTGCGGACGGCGATGCAGTCTGTCATGCTGGTCGTTGTGGCAGAAGTGAACAACTACAAGGATCAGTTCAATGAAGCCGGCAGGAATGTTTCGCAGGGCTTTATCAACGGCATCCGCTCGAAGCTGAGCGGCGCCTCTCAGGCGGGCCGTGATCTGGGTCTTGCGGCACTGAATGCGGCAAAGAAGGCGCTGGACAGTCATTCTCCCTCCCGTGAGTTTATCGAGCTTGGTAAAAACATTGGCGAGGGTATGACCATCGGTATCAACAATGCTATCGTTCCGGTTTCTTCGGCTGCGGCAAAGATGAGTGATGAAGCCATCAAGGTCGCACAGAAGGGACTCGACTCCTTTAAGGATTGGGCGGAAGAGCGGAAATATTACAGCGAGCTCAGCTTGAAAGAGGAGCTTGCCGGATGGGAAACGCTCCAGAAGAAATACCGCGAGGGCAGCGAGGAACGAAAGCAGATCGACCGCGAGGTCTATCGTGTTCAAAATGAGTTGGTTACGGCAACTTATCAGTATTCGATGAACTGGATCGAAGAGCAGAAATCGTATAACAAGCTGACTCTTGCAGAGGAACTGGCTGCCTATAAGCGTGTTCAGAGCCGATATGCCAAGGGGACAGAGCTGCGGAAGAAGCTCGACCTGCAAGTTTACCAGTTGGAGAAAGAGATCAGCGACGCGCAGAAACAGTATATCTCTGATGTGCAGTCTGTGCAGAGCGAGGCGAACCAGAAGCGGCTCGACCTGGAGGAAGAGTACGCCGATAAGGTAAAGTCGATCAACGCGCAACTGGCGAGCGATATTCAGGCTGAGAACGACAAGTACGAGAATGCTCTGAAATCCCGCGAGGATTCCCTCTATAAGTCCTATGGCCTCTTTGACGCTGTGAAGGAGCATGATGAGGTCAGCGGCGACACCCTGATGAAGAATCTTGAGGGTCAGGTCAAGGAATTTGGCGAATGGCAGGATATTTTAGAGTCTCTTGCCGGCAGAGGACTTGACAGCGACCTTATCGAGGAACTTCAGGATATGGGTCCTGACGCGATCGCCCAGATCAAGGCGCTGAACAACATGAGCGACTCCGAGCTTGAGAAGTATGCTGACCTCTGGAAGGTCAAGCACGCAATGGCTCGCGAGCAGGCGGTCGGCGAATTAGAGGGGCTGCGCGAAAAGACCCAGCAGAATATTGCAAAACTCCGCGAGGAGGCCGATCAGGAGCTTACCGAGTATCGTGTTCTCTGGCAGGAGAAGATGAACCAGGTTACGGAAGATGCCAACGCTCAGTTGGAACAGCTCTGCAGAAGCTTTGAGGAAAAGGTTGGTCTTATCAAGAACAATACTGAGGATGAGCTTCAGGAGATGGCCGACACGGCGCAGAAGGTCTTGACGGAAGCTGGTTGGGATGAGACCGGCAAGCAGATCGTCAAGGGGCTTACTGAAGGCGTTCAGTCTGAGAAGTCCAGCTTTGTTGACGAGATCACGCAACTGGCTCTTGCAGGCGTACAGGCGGCGAAGTCGACACTGGACATCAACTCTCCATCGAGGGTGTTCCGTGAGATCGGTAACTACACCGGTCTTGGTTTCGTGAAAGGTCTTCAGGACTATGCTGACCGATCTTATGCGGCCGGTTCTGAGATGGCGGAGTCGGCCGAGGGCGGGCTTTCTGGTGTGCTCCAGACCATTGCCGACATTGTGAGCGGCGGGTTCGATATGGAGGCGGGGGTCCCGCCCGGTTAAGTTCGCCGTATCGGCCGGAGCAGACGCCTTGAACAACCTATTCTATTCGCAGCGAGCGGTCGGCCTTGTCGGGCAGGCTGCCATTGCATTTGAGGCACAGCGCAGCGGAAGCAGCCAGACAACTATTTCCGTCGACAATGATGATGTTGTGGCTGAACTCCGCACGCTTCGAGGTGAGATGGCTTCGATGCTGGAACGCATGGAGAAGCTGCGTGTTGTGCTGAACACCGGTGCGCTCGTCGGCGAACTTGCTGAACCGATGGATGTGGCACTCGGACAGCGGTCTACACAAAGAGGAAGGGGGATTTAAGTTGTACCATTCGATCACATTTGGCGATAAGAACACATGGGACGATTGGCGGCTTGTCCCCGCTTCCCGTCCGCTATTCAATCCACCTGCGCAAAAGGTAAAGACTCTGGACATTCCCGGTGGGGACGGTGTCATTGATCTGTCGCAAGCCCTCACCGGGTATCCGGTGTATCAGAACCGGACAGGGTCTATCGAGTTTATCGTCATGAATGATTTCAAACCATGGCACATGGCGTACTCGGACATCATGGACTATCTGCACGGACAGACCATGCGGGCGATCCTTGAGGACGATCCTGAATATTTCTATGAAGGGCGCTTCACAGTGAACGCCTGGAAGTCGGAAAAGGACTGGTCGCGGCTCGTCATCGACTACGATGTCGGCCCTTACAAGTGGAAAAACCTTTCCTCCATCGACAACTGGCTGTGGGACCCGTTCAACTTTCAAAATGGAGTCATTCAGGCAGCTTTGTTCCGCAACATTGCGGTGACGACTGAGATTAAGGAGATCGAGCTGGATGCTGTGATGTACGGACGGGCTCCGGTCTGCCCCAGATTCATTGTGCAAAGCAGTGAAGGGCGCGGCGTTCATGTCCGATTTGTCAACCGTCAGCTCAGCATCGACCTGACAAAGCTTTTGCCGGATGGAACCATTCAGATCCCTGAGTTTATTCTGTTTGGCGACTACGGCGGGACGATCTATCTTTGGGTCGACGAGGGAACGGGGACCGTGTCCGTTGATTTCAGACAAGGGAGGTTGTAAGCGATGTATTCTGTTTATGCCGATGGCGTCTGCATCTACAATGATGCCTTCGCGTTGGACAACATGAAGCTTGCAAGCCCCAAGCTGACGCTGGAGGACAACGCAGCCGGTTCCTTTGTGATGACGGTTCCGCCCTCCAATCTCGGATACAGCACTATCGTCCGTATGGTGACTGACATCGCCGTCCACAAGGACGGAAAAGAGATCTGGGCGGGGCGCGTCCTCTCTGAAAACGAGGACTTTTACAGAAACCGGGTGCTTACTTGCGAGGGTGAGCTTGCATTCTTCAACGACAGCACAC
>OGPV01000994.1_pt1 | contig 20287 bp, 11 predicted proteins | sample 1553001 | NCBI WGS metagenome assembly OGPV01 (sample SAMEA2580268, study PRJEB22360) | human gut metagenome | biome: human gut; feature: human-associated habitat; material: faeces | place: Denmark | collected 2008/2010
AAGTCATAAATATAGGCTAGCAGTTCTCTTCCCGGGCGTTTGTCTCTTAATGAATTAAATAGTAAAAAGTTTTTTTGCATTTTCAGAAAGAATTTGTTCGAGTTCTTCTTTTGTAAAGTCCATGTGAGAGATTCGTTTCACATAATCCTGCTGGTTCTCCCACGGAGAATCAGTGCCAAAAAGAATCTTGTCTGTACCATGTTTTCTCACAAGACGTACAAAGTCCTTTGGATGAAGATTATAGGAAATATACGGAGCTCTTGGGGCATCGGGGAGTGGAGTTACCGGGCCATAAGAAAAAGCAGTGTCAAAATAGACAGGCGCTCCGGCAAGATCACTCTCGACTTCGTTCCAGCGACCCCAGTTTCCCATATGTGCAAGAACCAGCTTCTCCGGGGCAACTTCTTTTAATAATTTTAAAATATGAGCAACAGAAGAATAATTGTGGTCATAAATACCAATATCAATGCCAGCATGTACTAATGTGATCAGCCCCTGTGAAGAAGCTTCATCAATGATACGCATCATGCGGATATCATCAAGATCTACATTCTGATATGCAGGATGGAGTTTAATTCCAGGAATTCCGGCCTGTTTTAAACGTAAAAGTTCTTCTTTATAATTCGTATAATTTGGATGCATACCTCCAAAGGTAATGATTTTCATATCAAGCAGATATTCCTGCTGTTGGATTAATGAAGAATTTACCTTTTCAACCTGGGATGGTTTTGTCATGACAGGTAGATTTACAGAATAATCAATATCGGCCTCTTTCATGGAAGAAAAGAGACCGATGACAGAACCATCTGTATGTGGAGGAATGCAGCCAATGTGTGCAAGATGATTCACAATCTTTTCCGAAGACTTATCAGGAAAAGTGTGAGTGTGAAAATCTATGATCATGTCTGCCTCCAATGACAGTGAGTTTATTTATAAGATTTTACGAGTTTCTCAAATGCGGCAAGAGAACGTTCTACCTGTTCTGTAGGAACGCAGTAGGAAATTCTTGCGTGTCCTGGGCATCCAAATCCAGTTCCCGGTACGATTAATAGATTATGATCTAATTTCGCTTTTTCGCAAAAAGCGATATCATCATCGATTAAAGTACGAGGGAACATATAGAAAGTTCCGCCTGGTTCTACAACGTGGTATCCCATATCACGAAGTCCCTTTGTAAGAATGTTTTTATTTGTTTCATAAACGGAAATATCAGAAGTTTCGCTGGCACAAAGAGCACAGACTCTCTGGAATAAACCAGGAGCGTTTACATAGCCAAGAGAACGTCCTGCACCTGCAATCGCAGCGTAAACCAGTTCATGTTCGTCCACTTCATCTGGTACGACAACATATCCCATACGCTCACCAGGGAGGGATAATGATTTAGACCAGGAATAGCATACTAAAGTGTTTTTGTAGTATTTAGGAAGGTAAGGAACGACAGTACCTTCAAATGCAATCTCACGGTATGGTTCGTCAGCAATCAAATAGATTGGGTGATGATATTCCGCGGATTTTGCTTCAAGAATTTCCGCAAGTTTCTTAACAGTTTCTTCAGAATAAACGGCACCAGATGGGTTATTTGGAGAGTTTACAAGAACGCCCTTTGTGTGTTCATTGATGGCTTCTTCAAATGCCCCAAAATCAATCTGGAAAGCCTCGATGTCTGCAGGAATAAGCTTCATAGAAGCACCGGCAGCCTCGATAAATACTTTATATTCTGGGAAATATGGTGCAAATACGATAAACTCATCTCCAGGACATGTAAGACCATTTAAGCAGCAGCATAATGCAGCAGCGGCACCAACAGTCATGTACAGATTATCTGCATTAAAAGATGTCTGGAAGCGAGAGTTGATAGAATCTGCAATCATCTTGCGGACACCGGCATCTCCCTGCGCGCTTGTATAGCCGTGAAGAACAACAGAATCCATCTCATTAAGGAGCTTTATAGCAGTTTCATTGACACAATCAGGAGCAGGAACGCTTGGATTTCCGATGGAGAAATCAAAAACATTCTCTGGACCAACTTCGGCAGCACGCTGTTTTCCGTATTCAAATAATTCACGGATAACAGAACGCTGGGTGCCGAGAGCAACCATTTTTTCATTTAACATAGCTTTATCCTCGTTTCTGTTTATTTTTACCATATAATGATAGTGCAAAAAAGGAAATCTGTCAACGAAGCATCGTAAATCAACCAGATGATTTACAGAAAAAACTTGTATACAAGGCACATATAAAATATTTTTTGAACTGATAAAAAAAGAGCTGGAATAGCGAGATAGCGTTGACTTTTTTCACAAAATATGATACTTTATCATAGTGCAACACTTTAATAAATAAAAGAGAAAAAGTGAAGAAGGATTAGGAAGATTAAGAGATACAGACGCAGAGAAAAGGGTGTCTGTATTTTAAATATTTAAATTTTTTAAGAAAAGGAAGGTAGCGTTATGCCAGTTACAGATTTACTTGAGAGAAATCATAAGCTTTACGGAGAGGAAGTTGCCTTAGTAGAATTGAATCCTACAATGAAGGATACAAGAAAGACAACATGGAAGGAATATGATCTTGTGCAGCAAACTTCTTCTGTACCATATCGCCGTGAGATTACATGGAGCGTATTTGATGAGAAGGCAAACCGTGTGGCAAATATGCTGTTAAGCCGTGGTGTGCAAAAGGGTGACCGTGTAGCAATCTTAATGTTTAACTGTCTGGAATGGCTGCCAATTTATTTTGGTATTTTAAAAACAGGAGCAATCGCCGTACCTTTTAATTTCCGTTTTGCCTCTGATGAGATTAAGTACTGTGCAGATTTGGCAGAAGTTCATGTGCTTTTCTTTGGACCGGAGTTTATTGGTCGAATTGAAGCAATTGAGGAAGAACTTAGCAAAGGGCGTCTTTTGATTTATGTAGGAGATGGCTGTCCGACATTCGCAGAAAGTTATCGAGAACTTGTAGCAGATTGTTCAAGTCAGGCTCCGTTAGTTCGCTTAGAAGACGAAGACGATGCAGCGATTTATTTTTCTTCAGGAACAACAGGATTTCCGAAAGCAATCCTTCATAATCATGAGAGTTTACTGCAGGCGGCACAGATGGAGCAGAAACATCATCTGACAAACAGAGATGACGTATTTTTATGTATTCCGCCATTGTATCACACTGGGGCGAAGTTCCACTGGATGGGAAGCCTTTGTGCGGGAAGTAAGGCAGTATTATTAAAGGGAACCACACCGGAGATTATTCTTGATGCCGTATCGAAAGAGCATTGTACAATCGTATGGCTTTTAGTACCGTGGGCACAGGATATTTTAGACAGCCTTGACAGAGGTGATTTAAAACTGGAGAATTATGAGCTTTCCCAGTGGAGACTGATGCATATCGGTGCACAGCCAGTACCGCCATCACTGATCAAACACTGGAAAGAATACTTCCCGAACCATTTATACGATACAAACTATGGATTATCAGAGTCTACAGGTCCAGGCTGTGTACATCTTGGTATTGAAAATATTGATAAAGTTGGTGCAATTGGCATTCCAGGTTACCGCTGGTCCTGCAAGATTGTCGATGAGAATGGAAATGCACTTCCACAGGGAGAAGTCGGAGAGCTTTGTGTACAGGGTCCGGGAATGATGACCTGCTACTACAACGATCCAAAAGCAACCGCAGAAACTATCAAAGACGGATGGCTCTTTACCGGAGATATGGCAATGCAGGATGAAGACGGATTCTATTTCCTTGTAGACCGTAAGAAAGACGTTATCGTAAGTGGAGGAGAAAACATTTATCCAGTACAGATTGAAAACTTCTTAAGTGCCTTTGATAAAGTAAAAGATGTCGCAGTCATCGGACTTCCAGACAAACGACTTGGAGAGATTACAGGAGCGGTTATTTCTATTAAAGATGGCATGGAATGTACTGAAGAAGAAATCAACGAATACTGTATGAAGCTTCCTCGTTACAAACGGCCTAAGAAGCTTATCTTTGCAGATGTTCCTAGAAATGCAACTGGAAAGATTGAAAAACCGGCACTCCGTAAAAAATATGGAGCAGAATACTTGGTAGCACAACAGAATAGAGCTTAGTTGCTATTTCATTTATTTAGAGGAAACTGACGAAAAAAGAAATAGTCTTTGGGGAGAGAAGGGGGGAGAGAGCAGAAGGTCGTGGCTTATTATGATACTGTCCCGCGATGCTGTCAAGATGCTATCGCCAGCTATCATTGTATACGATAAATATAAAGGCGATTTCTTTTTACTGCTCGTTAAGAGCGAGAAAATAATCTTCTAACGATACATCTTCCGAGCAAGCAGTAGTCTTCTGATTTCTTCCCCATCTCTCTCCAAAGACTATTGCATTCATTCCTTCTGGAGCCAAAACACAGAAAAAAGAAATAATACCATATCCCAGATGCGGCTTCGGAGCGTGTTTAAGATGCGGATGAGCATCTTAAACACAGCGACTACAGAGCAGATGGGATATGGTATGGTTTCTTTTTTCGTCTGTTTTCTCTTAATGAATCGTAATCCATTTCAAAATTTTACTTTGGGTTTCTACGAATTGTTCATATTCTTCCCGGCTGTTTTGCTGATATTCCAGTGTGACATACTTTGGTGCTACGCGCTCTACAAATTCCCGGACACCTTCTCCGATAAAAGGCTGATGCAGATCAATATGACAGGCATGGTCATATGCAAGGCGAAATAGTTCATAAAATGGAATCTTATCAAAGTCTATCGGATGTTCTCTCCATTCTTTTCGCTGTTTTCTTACATAATCCCCTCCAAGTGACAGCTGCAGGTGCATTCCTTTGAACCAGTGGAGCATCTGTGCTTTTTCGTATTTGTCTATCATTTTATTCAGATATGCTACGGCATCTTCCGGAGTCTTTAGCTGTGTTGTTGTATTCATATAATGCCCGGTATCGAGCATAATTCCCTTTTTTTGTGTATGCATTCCTTCTATAAGCCGGCGGGTAAGGCGGACATTTTTCAAGGTAAGCCCGCTCCACCAGAGATTCTCTACAAGAAAGTCGAATGGATATTCTTTTTCATCAAGGAGGGTATTGATGACCTCTAAGCTTGCATCAATCACTTCTTTATCTGTATAGCGGTATTTATAAATATAGCTCTCCCGGAGTGTCACTTCTGAAACATGGAAAACTACATACTTTGCTCCAACTTGTTCTGCATAGGCAAGATCGTCCCGCAAACTGTTCAGATAAGATTCCCTGCTCATTCCTCCAAAGTATTCCAGCCACTGCTCTCTTGAATCAAATTCCTGATCTAGGCGTTCATAATTCCCCTTCCACCAGTCCATCCAGAAAATATGAAAATACAGATGTACCCCATTCACCATATCCGGCAGAATCTTTCCTTCATCTGGCTCGCCTGCCCGAATCACTTCCAGTCCATTTAATCCTCGTGACTCATAAGACTTTCTAATATCTTCACTATCTTTATAACGATTTAGCATCCCTTCATAAATTGAAAAATTCATGGAACGACATTCTGGTATTTTCTGCATAGTTTCCCCCTTCAATCTCGTATACTCTCAGAATCTTTCTAAGAATACATTTTATCTATACTTATCATCCATACTTATTTCAAAAATGCCCCATCATTCTGGCAATCTTTCTGAAGTTCAAAAACGCCCCGGCTATTCATCTCATCAGATCATATTTTATTTTTATCCGCTGCAGCTTTTCCAACAATGGCTTTGCTCCAATCCACAGAAAAATAAATGTAGAACTGGCATGAACAAGATCTACCGGAATACCTGAAATATAGATTGCAAGCAGTCCTTCCCATGTAAAATCATACACACTCATAAAGAGAGCCGCTGGATTCATGATTCCTCCATAAATGAACACCGTCACAAGGAATCCATATATACAAAGGCTGAGCCGTTTGGTCGGAAGCAGTCCTATTCGGTAAAGGATTCCTGACAAAAATCCGATAAAACCCATCGCAAACATCTGCCATGGGGTCCATGGTCCCTGCCCAAATAAGAAATTGCTGACTACCATCGTCATGGCACCAACTAAGAATCCCGCCTCGCCGCCAAATGCGATTGCACTGATGATCACGATTGCTATAATCGGCTTAAAGCTCGGTATCATAAAAAATGCTGCCCGGCCGGCGGTTGCCAATGCTACCATTGTTGCAAGAACAACTAGCTCTCTCACCTGAGGTTTTCGTCCCTCAAATACCATAAAAAACGGTAATAACGAGTATATAATGATTACCAGGCTAATAAAATAATACTTTCTTGGACCAAAAATCTTTTCAAATACTGTGCCAACGGCGGCAACATCCATAACATAAAATCCGACAGCAATTGTGAGGGGAATCGCTACAAGCAAGAGAAAGAGACTTACTCTGGTACGAACAGAAAGCCTGCGTTTTTCCTGCTTTTTCCAGATTTCGGTATCCATCTCAAACATATCATTATCTAAAATGACATCTCCCGCCCTGCCTTCTCCTGACAAATCTCCTGCTAATTCTTTTAAAGCAGAAGCTTTCCTGCTTTTTGGTAAAAAGATACGCTTTATCTTTGCAGAAATCGTATCTTCATTCACGATTGGAGAAGCGTAAAATTCTTTCAAGAACTCCTGACTTGATTTCCAGTCTGCCATTGTTCACACTCCTTTTTTAAGACATTTCACAACGTCCTCCCCGGTAACCGCCATGGGAAAATACCTTCTAGCCATTCGGTTTGCCGCTGTTGTATAAAAATTATTTCCGGCAAAGAATTCTCCCGGAGTTCCACATGCCACAATATTTCCATCAAAAAATAAACCACATCGGTCTGCATAAGAAGCGCAGAACTCAATATCATGAGAAATCATAAAAACAGTTACGCCCTGCTCTTTGAGTAATGCCAGTATTCCGGCAAATTCTTTTTTAAAATAGCTGTCAAGTCCTTTGGTCGGTTCATCCATCAACAAAAGCTTTGGCCGCAATAACAAAATCTTAGCCAGGGCGAGCCTCTGCTGCTCTCCCCCGCTTAAGTCATACGGATGACGATGCAGTAATTCTTCCAAATGTGTTACTTTAATGATTCCTTCCACCGCATCCTTTTTATCCATGGCAAGCTGATATTCTTCATCCTTTTTCTCTTTTACACCGCCTACCATTTCAAACAGTTCTAATTCCACACTTTTCTTTACAAAAAGAGACTGCGGGTTTTGCGGCAGTACTCCAAGAAAATTGCGGAACAGTTCTTTATCGCTGTAACGACGGATATCCTTACCTTCTAAAAGTACTTTTCCACGATATGGCTTTCTCAAACGGCTCAAAAGTGAAAGTGTTGTTGACTTCCCGGTTCCATTTCCTCCAAGCAATGCAAAGAATTCTCCTCTTTTTAAGGAAAAGCTTAGTCCCTTTACGACATCCGGCAGTTCTTTATCATAGCGGAACCACAGATCATCACACGCTAAGATGATATCTTCTTTTTTCTCTTTAAACTTTTCTGTAAACTTTTCTGTAATCTTAGAAAAAGAAGATTTTCCTTTTTGGGAATCACTCTCTTTTCTATATGAAGAAGATGCATTTGCTGGTGAAATGCCTTTTTTCTTACAAACTATATCCAGCCACTTTCGCCCGTCACGAACAGTAATCGGGCAGGGCTGCTCTGACTCTACTTTGGCATAAACCTGCATCGGTACCGGCATAGCTAAAAACATCTCATGATTGCGCTTCTTTAATTCTTCTCCGATTTCCGGCGGTGTGCCAACACATAAAATCTGCCCTTCATCCATGACCACTACCCTGTCAGCAGAAGGAAATACTTCCTCTAAACGATGTTCCGTAAGAATAATTGTCGTTCCAAGATCACGATTAATCTTCTTTACTGTTTCCAAAAAATCAGAAGCTGCAATCGGATCAAGCTGAGAGGTCGGCTCATCAAGAATCAGCATATCCGGATGCATGGCCATGATAGATGCCAGATTCAAAAGCTGTTTCTGTCCTCCAGAAAGTTCCGATACATTTTTATAAAACCAGTCCTGAATCCCAAAATAACTTGCCATTTCCGCTACCCGGATACGGATATCTGCGTTACTGTATCCAAGGCTTTCCAAACCAAATGCCAGCTCATGCCACACTTTATCTGTCACGATCTGATTATCCGGATTCTGTAATACATATCCAATCCTCTGACTCTGCTCCCGGTTACTCATCTCCCCGATTGGTACTCCCTGAAAAAGGATCTCTCCTTTTCGCTTTCCATGCGGCGTCAGGGGAGTCTTTAAATGTGTCAGAAGTGTACTCTTTCCACATCCACTCTTTCCGCAAAGAACAAGGAATTCCCCGTCCTCCACATGCAAAGAAACATGATTTAGCGCCCTCTTTTTTTCTTCTGGATAAGCAAAACACAAATCATTGATTTCTAATATACTATTTTTCTTTTCTGACAAACCATTCGCTGTCACCCTGCACCTCCAAACTTGCTTTTTATCTCCTGTATATACGGCTATTCAACTTCCCACAAACGGTACCCAGCCGGTGCTGCACTTTCTACCTGTCCTCTTCTCGCCTTCCACATCCTTCGGTCTAAAATCTCCATCGCTGCTGGCATGATACTAAACAATAAAAAAGCGGCAAAGACAAGCAGGCTGCCTGCTGTAAAGGGTACTCCCTTTACAACGATCCGAGGATTATAAGAACAAAATGCATACCCCTTTGAAAAGCCCCACATCGCTGCTCCGAATGTAATGATCATAAAAATAAGGCACAAAAAATCCCTTTTATCGAAATGATATAAGGAAAAGGCGGTTCTGCCCTTCTCTCCATATCCCCGGCACTTCATTGAATCCGATGTTTCAATCGCATTCTCCAAAGACCAGGTAACCAGAATCGAAAAAATTGTAATTCCATGCTTTGCTCTCTTAATAAGGCTCCCATTCTCTACACTTCGCCCGACACACTTTTGCCCATCAGAAATAACAGATGCTTCTTTGATAAACTTCGGTACAAAGCGAAGGCACATGGAAAGTACTAAAGAAAGTGCCGGGATGATCCTTCCAAAAAGATAAATAAACTTATCTGATGTCATAACAACTGTGTAGCAGGAAAACCATACAAGAGTACATACCAGCATCACTGCCATCACAAGACCGTACACACAACTTTCTAATGTAAACGGATTTCCATTATGAAGATATCCTATAATCGTTACTCCATAATGATTAAACATCGGATTAATTAGGGCAACAATGATCATCATCGGTAATGAGAAGAGCAGATTAAACTTTACTGTCTTTTTCCATCCTTTTAAAACAACGGAATACGCAACAGCGCATATAAATGAAATTGCCAGAATCACAGGATGAACAACAAACATCGTCACCCCGATCGTTCCGCAAAAATACAGCATATTTAAAACAGGATGATATGTCGAAAATGTATCTTTCATCTAAATTAAATCTCCATTACATCAAATTTCTATTACATTAAATCTTTATTATATCAAGTCTTTATTATATCAAATCTCTATTTCATACATCCTTAATACATCGAATTATCTCCAACATCCTTACCAAGATTACATGTATAAACCCAGTTGATCACATCACCGTCCTGTACCGTATACTTACTGCATCCGTAGTTAGGAAACCAGCCATTTACGTTATACATCCATCCGGAAAGCTGTCCGCAGTCGAATTCATACAGATTATTAATTCCTTCCACATAAGCTGAATTATAAGCCGGCGTAAAAGAAGACTCCATCTGGATTCCTGCATCCTTACATACACGCTGTAATACGTCATGTACAGACTCTCCTTCCGTAAATTCTACCTCGGAAGCTGCCAGAATCCATCCATCAGAAGGAACAAATTCTTCCTTGCCACTTTTTAAATCACTCATGTTATTAAGAATCGTCGCGCAGCTGATTGAAATCGTACACGTATGGGAAGAACCTGAAACTTCTTCATCATTTGCAACATCCTGCTTGCCGGAAGAACCAGAAGAAGAAGCTCCTCCATCAGAAACATCTCCACTTCCTGAACTTCCTTCTTCGTTATAAGAATTCTCTCCTGAATTCCCCGATTCATCACTTCCTTCCGATTCACTATTCGTTGTTCCGTTTTCCGCCTTATTCGCTGATGCCGCACCTTTATTCTGCTGCTCCGTAATTCCTCCAATAATATAACAATCTCCATCCAGTGAAGTAACACTCATTTTTAAAGATGTCGTTCCTTCTTTTGGCTTCGTATCTTTCTTTGCCTGTGTTGTACTTTTTGCGGTTTTGTCCGAAGAATCTTTCTCTTCTGTCTTTGTATCCTGTTTCTTTGCATTCTCTTCCTTCACCTGTGCTGTTACCACAACATCGCTCATCCTTGCAAGCTTTCCAGACTGCTCTTTTACAAGATATGCAGAATTAGACTGCCACGCTTCCGGAAGCTGTACCTCTAAATCTGGTACACAGATCAGCCCTTTCCCATACATCGTCATCTTCAATGCATCATTTGCATTGTTTGCCTGCTTCTTTAAATCATCAAGATCTTTCTCTGAAAAATCAATCTTTAAATTCTGATCTGCCGGATTCTGAATCTTTGAACAGTCATACGTCCAGATATATGTAATTCCATCATCTGTTGTCCCTTTAAACTGTACCTTTTTATTGTCTCCTGCAACGGTCTTAAACTGTTCCTTCGTAATAATTCCATCCTCCGGAATCTCATTCATATCCGCAAGTGTTGCTGTCTTGCCGGACTTTTTACCGGAAGAACTTCCTCCATTACCGGACTTTCCACAACCGGTTGAAACAATCAATAGCATACTCATAAGCAGTGCCAGAACGACACGCATAAATCCCTTTCTTTGTATATCCTTAGCTTTAACTCTGCTCACTATACCCCTTATTTTTCTTTAAAAAACAGATTATCTTTTTAATCTATTCTTTATCTCCGCCTTTTTGAAAATTGCGTAATGCACTTGCAATCCTATGACGCTTTTTATATAAAATGAAAGCAATAATCACTACCACTGCAATAGCGCAAATCCTTTTGACTATATAAAATATCCCTAAACCAGCCACAATCTTTGAGGTATCATTATCCTTTTCGGCTGTGGTGTCCGCTTCCGCTGCATCTGTCTCATCCGCCGCATAAGTATCCGGTACGTAATCCTCTCCGCTAAAGTTCCAGCTTCCTGTCGTTGCCTCTACTGCCGTATCTTTCTTCTTCGCTGTCGTTCCTGTTGCACTCTTTGACGCAGTACTTCCCGTACCTGTACCGGAAGTGCTTCCGGAAGAAAGTGTCTTTGTCGTTCCCGAAGCAGTTGGTGTTCCACTTCCTGTACTTACTGAACGATTCGTTGTTCCCGATGTCGGTGTTGTAATTCTTTTTGTCTGACTTCTTGCTGCTGTAGTTGTTGTTGTCTTTTTGGCGGTTGTCGCTGTTGCCGGTGCAGTCACCACGACCTTACAGGTTGCTTTCTTTCCGCTTCCATCCGTTGCCTTTACTGTAATCGTCACAGTCCCTGCTTTCTTTCCTGTCACCTTTCCCTTTGCATTTACCGTTGCAATCTTTTTATTAGAAGAAGACCATTTCACTGACTTCTTCGTGGCATTTGACGGAGAAACCGTCGCTTTTAACGTCTTGCTCTTTCCTTTTGTAAGATAAATCGTACTATAATTTAATCCCACTTTTATTACCTTTACTTTAGAAACTGCCGGTTTTGTTTCTGTCTTTTTTGCTGTCGTTGAAGAAGAATTTCCTCCACTATTACTTCCCGTATCAATCGTCGGGCTGACTACCGGCTTCGTTCCTGCCGAAATAGCCACATCACTCATATCATAAAGAAATGTCTCTCCATCCAAAAATCTACGGTAAGCAACTGTTGCATACAATCCCTGTTCCGTTGCCATTCCATCGATAATGCCACCGGCACCGCCACCATTATTCCCGGCATCAGCAGCTACATGCATAAATCCGCCTTCTGGCATATAATACTGGAATAATCCTGTCATTGGCCATTTCCCATTCTTAATAAAACGGGCATCTTCCCCACAATCTATTCCCACGCCGCAAAGAGCTGTGATAATCTGTGCCACACTTTCCGAAGTTTCTGTTTTCATCGTGCCAAAACCACCACTGGAAAGCTGATTCTTTTCTATCCATGCAAGTCCCTTGTCAATTGCCGCTGTAACATTCTCATATCCATCTTTATTATAATAAGAAGCCAGCGCCTGCATCGCCATTCCCGTCATATCAGAATCTCCGGTTGTCCCCATCATTGTCCAGCCACCATCCTGACACTGCATCCCTACAACCTTCTTAACAAGTAACTCCTCTGAGTTTTGCTGCACTGCAGAAGGGTCTTCTGGAATCTCATATGCCGGATTACTCTTTAACGCGATCAAAGCCCAAATCGTGCCGTTATTCCCCTGTCTGCTTACATTCTCATAATCTGACAGATACGCTAACAGGTTATGTCCCATCACATCTCTTGCATCAACACCAATCGCTGTTAATGCAAGAATAAGCTTTGAATAATCCGAATACTTTGCTCTTGTAATCTGCCAGTCCTTGCTCTCACAGTATGCGATCACATTGCTGTAAAAAAGATTTATATAAGATTCCGGCACATACAGCCCACTCCTTTTTAAACCAATAACATTCCATATACTGCTGTAATCCGGCTTCGTATCTTTACTTAAGATATAGCTTCTTACCTTAGATAAAACCGTATCGATATCCGGGCTTAAGACTTCCGCCTCTGCTTTCGCCTGCACTGCCACTCCTGATTCATCAGACTGTCCCTGTGCCGCATCTTCCTCTGCACCCCAAGCATAAAAACCATAACTTCTTCCAAGCTGCAAATTCTTACGGACAATCTTTCTCTCTTTTTTTGTTAATGTCTGTTCTTGTGTACTTTCCTGTACATCTGCCTCTGTACTTGCTGATGCATCTGCATCTTCCCTGGTCTGCTGCTCCTCCTCTTCCGAAGACTCCGTCTCCTCCCTTTCTGATGTCTCACTTTCTGACGTCTCACTTTCTGACATAGAAAAATCGCCTGTACTCTCTGCAGCAGAAGCTGCCGCGGCCGATTCTGCCCCATTATCTGCCGCATATGCATAGTATGGAACTATAAATGCCACAAGCAGAGCAAAAAGTACAAGCGATATACATTTTCTTTTTAACCTTTGATACATCTTGTTCATTCTACCCTCTCCTTCACTCATTTTACAAAATATCCAAGAGAAATTGAGAGTTTTCCGTAGAAAAGAAAGGCCCATGCATTAGGTGCACAGGCCAAATACTTTTATAAAACTGTTACATTCTCTAGCCCAGATATTTGTTTTCATTCTAAAATCAAATGGCTGGCAATTCAGAATGAAAATAAGGAGAGTCCCCTAAGTGAGCCTGAGAAGCAAGCCATGTACATATTATAACATAGACTTTTAAAAAAATATGCCAACCAGACGGGTGTATTTGCTTCATTTTAGGAAATTAAGCGGGTGAAATTGTCCTACAATTATTTCACCTTCATTTTCTTTACATTTGAGTAATTACCGTAATAAGTTGTTCCTCCTGCTTTACGATAAGTACGAATCTTAAAGTAATAAGTTTTCTTTTTCTTTAGCTTTCCGGCTTTATAAGTCACTGTCTTATTTTTGGTAATTGTCTTCACTTTTTTATAGCCGCTGTTTTTCTTCATGGACTGGTATACTTCATAGCCAGTTGCATTTTTTACTTTCTTCCATGTAAGCTTCGCCTGATTCTTTTTCAGCTTCTTAATGGATTTTATAGATGTTTTAGATGGGGTGTATTTCTTTTTCAGGGCTTCCTGCTGAGCTTTCTTTTTCGCGGCTTCTTCGGCTGCTTTCTTTTTCGCTTCTTCTGCCTTTTTCTTTGCCTCATCCTGGGTTTTCTTTTCAGCTTTCAGACTGACAATTTTCTTCTCAGCATCAGTTAATACTTTTAATGTATCTGCAGAAATAAGTTCCTTTTGTTCACTGGTTAACGCATTATAAGACTTTCTTGCCTCTGCTATCTGAGATTCTTTAGATAAATCTACTGTACCGATAGCGTTAATGGTTTTTGTCACACTTTCAGCAAATTTTGCATTATATTCTGCTCCCCACTGAAGAATTTCTTTCTCTGACGGAAGTGCAGAAAATACTTCTTTCATTTTCTTTTCTGTTGTATTCCAGTCAATCACTGCATTATATGCTTTCTGATAAGCCTGTTTATAACCATGTTCGTCACAGCTTGCTTTATACTTTAGCATTACTGCAAGTCGTTTTGTAATCGCATCCCTATCCGGTAATTTCAAATAATTGTTATCTTTTTCATCTGCAGGTTTTTCTCCGAGGTCTCTTCCATAACCGTAAAGCGTAAACTGCAAACGAATGATGTCTCCATCTTTTGGTTTTACCAAGGACATTCCTGTCGGAAATACATTGTTTACCGTATACATCCAACCAGACATATTACAATACGCGAATTCTCCTAATGCATAATGTCCCTTTTCATCGCCATACGGATTACCATCATTTTTTGTATTTGTAGGAATTGCTATAATTTGATTATTTGCATTTTTTATTGGTTTGAGCTGTCCGTTAGAAATTATAGAAGGAATCTTCAATCTTCCGGTATCTGCATAATAAATCTGTTCAAGATAAAATCCATCTTGTATCTTTCCCTTATTTTCGTAACCATATCCTTCTTGTGTAAGTACTCTATCCACTACAGATGCAATATTATCTGTATCATAAATATCTACCTGACATGGCTCTATTAAATACCCCTGTCCAATCGTAAAACGTTCAATTGAAAATGTAACGGTACCTGTTTTTTCTGCTGCTTTTACATCCTTTTGAAAAAAGAATGTACATGCTATCACAAATGCAAATGTCAGCATTGTCAGCAAATATTTTTTGTTTTTCTGCATTCGGTCTCACCTCTCACTTTATAAAGTACTGCAATTACCTTTCAGTTATCACTATAGTACCCTATTACAGAACAGGAACTGCTCCATCTAAGCAGTCCCTGCTCCTCATATCATTTGATATTTACTTCTTAATTGTAACTGTTTTTACCTGGCCTTTTCCTTTAAATACTTTTTTATAAGCTTTGTATTTTTTAGAAGGGACTTTAATGACTGCTTTTTTATTAATGCCCTTAAATGCTTTTGCCCCTACCTTTTTAATAATACTACTCTGTACAGTAATCTTCTTTAAATTCTTACATCCATAGAATGCTTTCTTTCCAATTGTTCTAACATTCTTTCCAACTACTACTGTTTTTATTTTCTTATTATTTTTAAATGCATTATCTGCGATAGCAGTTACTTTGTATACCTGATTGCCTGATTTTACTGTTGCCGGAATTGTAATCTTTGCTACCTTTTTCTTTTTAGTTCCTTTATAAGAAACTGTTTTTGCTTTTACGTTTGTTACAACAAAAATATTGGTTCCTACTGTAAGTTTTGTTCCCTTCTTAACCGTCTTAGTTGTAGGCTGTGAAGGTTTTGCTGGGTTTGTTGGGTTTGCTGGCTCTTTCTCTGCTTCTTTTACTGTTACCTTTACGTTCTTTTCCTTACCGGTATCCATTGCTTTTACGGTGATATCTGCTGTTCCAAGTTTCAGACCACTTACGGTTCCATCTTCTTTTACAGAAGCAATCGTATCATCAGAAGAAGTGTACACTAATGTTTTATTAGTAGCATCTTCCGGTGTTATAGAAGCCTGTAATTTCATTGTTTTTCCTAAAGTTACATTTAATGTTCCTGGGACTGTGATATCAGAGGTTACAGTCATGTTGAAAGCTAAATCTGGATTTTCTGTGTTCTGGTACCATACAGTTTCTTCTACACCATCATTAGCATTTAAGGCATCTACTACTGTACGGTCTTTGAACTGGGCTTCTGTCTGACCAATTGTTCCTTTTGGAGATACTATCTCAGAAGAATCCGTTTTAAAATAAACATTTGTATATTTATTACTCTCATTAAAAATAATATTGCCAGAAGCACTATTTACATTACCTAAATTATAACTATTAGAAACCGTTGTACCTGTATACTTACTACCTCCAGTAATTTTTGCAATAGCATCTACATTATCATCTTTAGAAACTATATTACCCCTATTATAACAATTATCTATAGCAGATGCTGTCCAGGCAGCATAACTTGTTTTGCAGGCAAGAATTCCTGCTACATAGCTATCACCCGTTACATCTCCATTATTTATGCAATTACTCACATTTCCACCGTTTATATTTCCATTTTTGTTTGTTTGAGATACAGAAGTAATTCCACTAACATTTGTTGTTCCTGTAACCGATGCGTTATTTATGGATTCTTCGATTATATTCCAACTAAATCCAGCTATACCAGCAACAGCACTTACGCCTTCAACGGTTGTTCCCTCTTGTGTGACAGCACCTTTAAAAATACTTTCGCTTGCATTATACTGCTCTTTATAATAACCTATTACCCCACCAATAGAATTTCTTCCTTTTACAGAACCTTGTACTCTTACATTTTGTATTGCATTTGCCTGTTCCTTTTTTTTATTTGAAGAACTTGCCCCCTGCATATAACCACATAAAAGACCTACTCTGTCATTAGCACCCGCATTTACCTCTGACTTTTCTACCTGACAGTTTGTAATTTTACCCGCCTCTATATTTCCTAACATTGCTCCTGCTCTTGGAGAACTATTATTCGCAGTAATCTTAGCATTCTTTACCTTACAGTTTTCAATATTAATATTTACTCCATAACTAACCAATGCCCCTGTTCCCCCCAATGTGTTAGGCACATTATTCTTAGTGTTGGTCACCTCTATATCGGCATTTTCAATCGTTACATTTTTTATAACTGCAGGTGTAATATTATAAGTTCCATCCTCCTTTTCGACTGATATTCCCTTGACCACTCCAAAAAGACCTGCTTTTATATAATTTGCATCTTCTATTTCTGATTCCTTTAAATTATAGATTGTATGGCCTTGGCCATCAAACTCACCATTAAATTCATATCCGTTTCCTATTGGAGTCCACTGTTCATTATTAAGGTCTATATCTTTTCCAAGTTTAATTTTACATTCTGAAAAAATATCTTCATTTTTATTTACAAGTTCTGCTAATCCCCTTAATTGTGCAGCCGTAGTAATTGTAAATTCTGTCTGTCCTTCTGTACGATTATCATACCAGGAAGTATCTACAGCGTCTGCTGCTTTTGCCTCTATCGTAATATTATTGCCAATCAATGTTCCCACTGGTGTAAATGGTGTAAATGCCATTGTACCTGCCATACATACTGCAAGTATTCTTGAATAAAACTTTCTCATTTTCTTTCCTTTCCGATACTTTCATAGCTTTGCCTTATTTTACAGTAACTTTACAATACCGGACAAGCCCATTACAGCTTACCCTTATCTTTGTTTTTCCTTTTTTCTTTCCTACCACCTTCCCTTTTTTGGTTACAGATGCAATCTTTGTATCTAAACTTTTATATTGTATCTTTCTTTTAGGGGATGCCACACTTTTTATCTGCACCGCTTTCCCCTTTTTGATAGTGATACTCTTTTTCTTAAGTTTCAACTGAACCTTCTTAATCACAAGATTATATTTATATCTCTTTCCTTTATAAGAAGCTGTGATTGTAACTTTTCCTGCTTTCTTTACGGTCAGCTTTCCGTTTTTAGATACTGCCGCTATTGTCCGTTTACTTGATTTCCACTTTATCTTTTCCGCCTTAACTGCCTTATTATTTACGAATAGTGCCAGAGAATACGTCTGTTTCTTTCCGTTAAAATAAATTGTTTTTTTCAAAGATTTTTTCTTCAAAACAATCTTTTTATAAGAAGTCTTCTTGGTCTCTGTCTTTTTCGCCGGCTGCGGCTGTGCCGGTTTTAATGGCTGTTTCTGCAGGGATTCTATCTGGCTCTCTGCAGCCTCTAATACTGAAAGATTATCTACCAGATTTTTCTGTGCATCTGTCAGTCCGTCATAGGCACGTCTTGCTGCTTCTACCTTTTCTTTATCGGATAAAGTAACTTTTTTCAGTGCATTAATCTGTGTGATTACGGTATTGGCAAATTCCTGATTTTCCTGTACTTTTTTCAGAGAAAGGATTTCCTTTTCCTCTTCAAGCAACGTCTCATAATTTGTCACGCGGTATGGGTTTTCCAGTGCATCATATGCCTTTCTTGCCACTTTTACTGCTACCTCATCTGACAGATCTGAAATGATTGAAGCATCGTCAATCTTCTTTACGACCTCCTCTGTTTTTTCCTGCTGTGCAAGTAGCTGCTGGTATGTATCCGCTGCCTCAGAAAGCCGTTCTTTTATCTCGTCAGGAAGAAGCTTCTTCGCATCTTCTGACAGCATATCATAAGCATCTTTTACTTCCTGATAAGATTCTGCACCTGTTATGGTAACATCTCCCATCTGCTCTGTTCCATATACCACTTCCTGCACATTATCAAACTCTGCCTGCCATACAGAAAAAGCTTCTTCCGCCTGCTGTAACAGGGCATATTCTTCTGTAACTGTCAGTTTATCTTCCTCTGTGAGAAGCTCGTACAGTATCTCTGCACGTTCTATCACTGCCTGTTCTTCTATACCGAAGCCTGTGATTTCTCCCACTGCCTGTTTAAATTCTTCAACAGAAGCTTCTGTTTTCTCAGACAGTTCATACTGGACAAGGGCTGTCTTTGCCGCTGATAAGTCCATATAATTAGAAAGCATAAGCCTAAAATATGCATATTCCTGCTCTTTTTCTTTTATATAGTTTTCCGCCTTTTGCACTGCCTCTCTTACAGCATCGGCATTCTCAGCAGTGATGTCCGCACTTTCTCCATATGCAGTATCAATCTGACCAATCTCATAAGAAGCCTTATCTACGACATCATATATGATATTCTCATGCTGAAGGTTCGCATAAATCTTTTCTCCATCTTCTAACTGTATGTAGTTAGAAACCATTCTTTTTGCCTCGTCATTCTCTAATGCATCGTAGGCAGTTCTTGCCTGTCTTAAATCATCTGCACTGTTTGCTGTAACTCTTCCTATCTTGTCAATTAGGTCTGAGACCTTGTGCGCCGCCTCTTTGTTCTCTTCCTGCTGCTGTAACTTTTTAAGACCGTCTTCCTGCTCCTTTAACTTATCAATATTTGTAACAAAAGTTTTCTGGCTGTCTGTCAGACTCTCATAGGCAGCTCTGACGGATTCAATATCTTCCTCAGAATCCAAAGTCACAATCTCCCCAAGTGCCTTTATCGCCTGCACGACATTATCGGCAGTCTTGGCATCTTTTAGCTTTGTCTCTGCTTTAGATAAGATCTGGAACGCTTTCTGTACTGCATCTTCCTTCTTCTGCTGTTCATTCAGGAAATCATATGCCTTTCTGGCTCTCTCTATCTTTGCCGTCTTTGTCAGGTTGACTTTTCCTATCTTTTCTGTCTTTTCAAGGAATGTGTCGATTCCATTCACATACTGATGTGCTTTATCAAGCACATCTGCATTAGTCACATAGTGGAACAGGCGCTTCTCCTTTAATACATCATACTGTTTCTTGATGGAATCCAGTTTTGTCTTATCCTTATAACTGTAGGAAGAAATCGAGTCAATTGCTTTTATAACAGCATTCACCTGTTCTCTTTCTTTAGCAGTTCCAAGAAATACTCCCGGCTTCACACTCTCGTCCACTGCATACATTGCTTCCTGAAGGGCATAATAGGCATCTCCATGCTCTGAAGTAACATTGTTCTCATCCGCATATTTTTCTGCCTCCTCATATGCTTTTTGTAATGCCTCCCGCTTTGTGCCCTCCGTAATCGTTCCTGCAAGCAGTTTTTCTGCTTTATCAAGAAGCTTCTTATATCTTGATGGTGTCAGATAATATCTTGTGTACACATTTGAACCATTGTACAGGTCTCCCACTGCAATAACCGCATCTTTATTCCAGCCTCCCTGGGAAGGATTCTCCGGAGAGTAGAACCAGCCTCCGGTACTTAACTGATATTTTTCTAAAACACTTACCGGGTCAGCTCCATTCCGTCCTTTCCATTCATTTTTCCCAGTATCAATTCCTATAGCAGTCAGCCCTGTCACCATACAGGCATGTGACATAATATTCCGATTCGTATAATAAAAGTTCTCAAAAACCCCTGTCACATCAATTCCATTCATATCCGTAGTCTTCTGTATCTGAATATCCTTCACTGACTGGATTAATTTTGCATACTCTTTGTCCGTAAACGTATCTTTATACAATGACGTCGCATATAAAGCCCAGCCTCTCATATCCAAATCAAATGTTTC
>OGPV01000997.1_pt1 | contig 20229 bp, 17 predicted proteins | sample 1553001 | NCBI WGS metagenome assembly OGPV01 (sample SAMEA2580268, study PRJEB22360) | human gut metagenome | biome: human gut; feature: human-associated habitat; material: faeces | place: Denmark | collected 2008/2010
TGTCTACTCCATCACCGTTGGAAGGCCTGGAAGGCGTTTGTGCCCATGCCCCCCCATAAGGCATGAGGATAGCCATCACGAGCAGCAGCATCGTGACGAGCCGATTCGATTTGTGTAATTGTTTCTTTTTCATACACGTTTTGTTATAAATGATTAATGTTAATATTTTGTCTTATATATCTGCTTGCCAGTTTATCGCAAAGATCAGGAGCTTTCCTCTATGATGGGATAGGCTTCGCTATCATGTCCATTGGATCATCAGAGCGAAGATCATTCCTGGAAACATAAGAGGCTTGCCTGCATGATGAACAGGTATGCCGAACAGCAATCCGGCATGGCTCCAATCTAGCAATCATGCTGCAAATATACAAAAATAATTTGGAAAAAGGTGTCGCATTCCCCTGCCTAGGTGTCGCATTGCTATCATTTAGGTGTCGCATTGGTGGGGGAATGCGACACCTGAAAGGGGCTATTCCCGATAAAAATGTCTCTTTCCTCTTGTATTTTTCAAAAATTAACAATTTCTGCTTTCAATCATCCAAAGCTGCATTTGTAGCCGGATAGTCACTCTTTTCCGTCTCTCAGAGCCTCCCGAAAGTTCATTTTGCGTAATGCCAACAATAAGAAAAAAGGGGCAGCATGTTCGTTATGCTGTCCCTATATGTAACATTTGTTAGCCTGTTTTGATTTAATCTTCCGCATTCTTTCGAAAGATAGAATTGTAAAGATTATGTATCTTTTTGGGTGTTTATATACGCCTCCAAGAATACAGCTTTTATCCAAAAGTCAAGGCAAACAACGCCTAGCGGACTTACAAACCAGTATTACGGACTTATGACACAGCACCATTTGTTTATACGAATTTATACGAACAGGTCGTCCATTGTAATTTGTACTTGAGCCAAGGCTGCATACTGTGTAAGGCGCACGCCAAAAGTAGTAATCATCGTTGGGATAATGCCACTTTTTATCCCTGTTTCTGCCACGAAATCAGCCATACGATTACGAATGCGCATATCCTCCTCCTTAGTGATCGTGTAAGGCATCTGCGAATACTTGATTTCACATAGATTCACGAGATTATCGGCACGTTCTATCAGTAAGTCGATTTGTGCAGCTGGCTTTGAAACCTTACTTCGCCAAGAATAATACTCGGTATGGATTTGGTCTATCCCCAAGAAATGCTTGATTTGAGGAATATGCAACATGCAAACTCGCTCAAAAGCCAAGCCATACCAAGTATTTTGACGAGGTTTTCCCATCAAGTGAGTCCAATATTCCGTGTCCGTCGTACCAGGATGGCAAAACGTCATATAAAATAATGTATAGAGGTCGGTGAGCTGAAAGATTTGATCTTTCTGCTTTATCTTCTTATCCCTGGTATTATACCCTCTTACGAAATCGCAATTTATCAATTCACTAAGAACCTTTGTCAAAGTTCCACCCGATTTCAACTTCAATTTCTCCATGATTTCCTTTCGGGTCATACCTTGTCTGCATGAGGCAAGTGCCTCTATGACACGCATATAGGACTCAGAATTTCTAAACAAGGACGAATATAGTCTTCCATATTCTCGCTTCAGTTCAGCGTGGGATGAGAAAAACAATCTGTCGACATTCCCTTCCACACCTTGCTTTTTATCCAACAAACTGAGATAATAAGGCACCCCACCAAGGATGCTATATATCTGAAGGATAGAAATGCGAGTCCATGAGAATCCATAAGCTTGCAGCATCAGTTCCGTCTCACGAAGAGTAAAAGGAGCAAGATACATCTCGTGCGTTATCCTATTATGAAGCCCACCATGACTATCTATCAGATTGGCTATCATCCACGACGTGGCACTGCCACAAACGATAAGCATGATTTCACTTTGGTAAGCTGCCCATCCGTTCCAAAAGTGCTCAAAAGCCTGTTGGAAACCAGATTTCGGCGTATCCAAGCATGGTAGTTCATCGATAAAAACAACAAGTCGTTCTCCTTTCATTTTTGCCTTTAACAACTGTTTCAATGCCTCAAAAGCCTCTGTCCAATTCGTAGGAATAGGCTGTTTGGAATCTCCATATTCCCTCAGCGCAAACCCGAAATTAGAGAGTTGCGCCTCTGCTGGTGCCTCTATAGACCCAGACATATCAAAGGCAAACTTATCACGGAAGAGATTTCTCACAAGATAAGTCTTGCCGATACGACGCCTGCCATATACAGCCACAAACTCAGCTTTGCCAGAATGATAATATTCTGTCAACAGCTCGATTTCTTTCTTTCGTCCGATAATTTGCTCCATACCTTTTAAATCTAACTTTAATGATGGTGCAAATATAAGATAATTATTCAAGAAAAGCAAGGATTCTATAGCCAAATCGATGAATTTTAACTCGATTTGGCTAAAGAATAGGTTATTCTATAGCCAAATCGAGCAATTTTCCTTCGATTTGGCTATAGAATGCCTTGCTGATTGCTATTATCCCCCTGGGCTAAGAGCTTTTGAGCTTTCAGCCCGTGCCGTACAGTTCTTTAAGACTTGCACAGGCAAGATTTTTGAGAATCTGGGGATTTCAAGCAAAAAGATTTTGAGAATCTGGGGGAATTTTAGGCAAAAAGATTTTGAGGAAAAGAATATTTTATGTATATTTGCCCCCAATTGTAACATCAACAAGTAATAATTTTGAAGATATTCATTATGAAACAAAGGAATACAGACATCGACTGGATAAGAGCCATCCTCATTATTCTCATGATATTGATTCATATCGTGAGTTTCGGCAACGCATACCCCCAGCTCAAGGCAGGCATCCTCTCGTTCATGATGCCTACCTTCCTCATCATCACGGGCTATCTCGTGAATATTGAGAAAAGCCCAAAGGAGATGGGAAGGTACCTGATGTGTCTCGCCTTGCCTTACGTCATCATGGTAACCGGTTTCTCTGTCCTCTCCTATTTCATGCCGGTGAGAGATGGCATCACGGAACTGTCATTCTCTCAGATTTGTGAGAAGATATTCGTTACTTCCATCGGTCCCTATTGGTTCATCCAGACCATGATTATCTGCGGCATTCTCTATTACGTCAGTTTCAAGGGAGCAACCTGGGGAACCCTCAGACAGGGAAAAACGACGATGAGCACCACCACAAGCCTCTTTATCTTCGCCACCCTACTCCTGCTCCTGTCCAAGACACCCGCTCTTTCGCCCAGTGCCGCCACCTATTATTTCATCGGAGCGGTACTCAGACAATGCCATATCGGCTTTGACAGAATTTTCCGTCCTTCACCGGTTGCCCTACTGCTCTGGATCAACTTGCTGGGCATGGAAGAATGGTACGACTGGGGCACGCTCGCCATCGTCTTCTCCTGCTGGTGCTGCATTTCATCCCTAATGTGGATACACAGCCTCATCAAACGCCTACAGGATAATGCCAGCGTCCGAAAGACAGAAGACACCTTATTATATATAGGCCGCAACACGCTGCCCATCTATCTCTTCCACCCTATCTTTACGATGGCAGCCAAGTTTTATCATCCCCTCTTTAGCTGGGACAGGAGCGAAATCTGTTTTGCCCTCGTTACCATCTTCATCGCCATTGCCGGAAGCATCGGCATCGCCAAGATGATGGAGAAGACCCATTTGGCTTATCTCTTCGGAAAAGGAAAGATGCTGAGATAAATAATACCAGGATATATTTGGTAATTTGGAGATTTTGAAGTACTTTTGCAACATGAATATCAAGAACAAGATAAATAATATGGATGATGCCAAGCGGGAGAAGCTGGGCGAAGTCATCAGATTCGGAATCGTAGGCGGACTGGCTACGGTACTGCAATATGTCATCTACCTGGCTATGATGCCGGCGCTGGCCCATTTCATCCCCAACATGGGCGACCACAGCCTGGCTACCACAGCCAATACCATCGCCTACATTGTGAGTTTCATCTTCAATTTCATCGCCAGTACCCGCTATACCTTCAAGGTAAAGGCGAATGCCAAGCGCGGAGCAGGATTCACCCTCTCCCACATCGTCAACTACTCGATGCAGACCCTCTGCCTCAACCTCTTCGTAGGCTTGGGTCTAGCCAAACAGTTGGCTATGATACCCACCCTCTGCATCTGCATCCCGGTAAACTTCCTCCTGGTAAGGTTCTTCCTGAAGAAATAAGGGGATTCCCAAAACACGATAAAAGAAAGATATGAAAAAGATATTCGATATTTTTAAAATCAAGAAAGAGGAAAGAGTTTCTGCACTCGTCGCACTCATCATAGCATGTGCCCTCAATGCCCTGACTGTCATCAAATACCGCAGCCAGTTCTCGCAGATTACAGAGAATTATCACAAACTCTTTGTCAAGACCTTCCATGTGGCAGGTTTCGACCCGCTTACCTATAGCATCGTATCTCACTGGGACACAGAATATAACGTATACCGCCACCCGCTGCTGGCGTTCTTCATGTATATCCCGAATCAGATAAATCAAGGATTGATGATGCTTACCGGCATCAACTGCGTTCAGTTTGTCGTGGGAGCTATCCTGGTGTTCTGCGCCTTCTATTCCTTCATTTTTCTTTACCGTATATTCAGAGAAGTGATTGGTACAGAGCGCTTTGATGCAAATCTGCTCTCTGCCTTCTATTTCTCTTTCGCCTATGTGATGGTTTCAGCGATGGTACCCGACCATTTCATCATGTCGATGATCATACTCCTCTGTACCCTGTATATCACAGGCGTATGCATGAAGAAAGGCAGACAGCTTACCATCTGGCAGACTATCCTGCTCTTTGTATTTACAGCGGGCGTATCGCTCAACAATGGTCTGAAGACCTATCTTGCCGCCCTTTTCACCAATGGCAGAAAGTTCTTCAGTATCAAATACTTCCTGATAGGAGTCATCCTTCCTGCCGCACTCATGTGGGCTTTCGCCAGATGGGAATACCGCACCTTCGTATGGCCTAAGGAGATGGCAAGACACGAGGCTAAGATGAAGAAAAACAAGGAAGCCACAGCCAAGATTTACCAGCAATACCGCGACAGCACTGGCGTGAAAGACTCGGCAAAGGTAGAAGCTGCCGTCAGGAAAATCATCAAGGATAAAGCGCATGCCAAATATGTTCGTGACCATAAACAGATATGGAACAAGAACACGGGCAAGCCTATCGCCAAGGGCGAATTCATGAACTGGACCGACAAGACGACCTCCCGCTCGCAAACTCTGGTCGAGAATTTCTTCGGTGAAAGCATCATGCTGCACCAGCAGAACCTTCTGGGCGATGTATTGCGCAACCGTCCGGTTATCGTGAAATACCAGTCTGCGGTCAATTATGTGGTAGAGGCATGCATCGTTGTGCTTTTCTTACTTGGCATCCTTGCCGGAAGAAAATCAAAGTTTCTCTGGCTCACCCTGACATTCTTCCTGATGGATACTGCCCTCCATATCGGTTTGGGCTTCGGTATCAACGAGGTATATATCATGACTGCCCACTATATGTATGCCCTTCCTATCGCCATCGCCTTCCTGGCGCTCAAGGCAAAAGGAAAGAACCTGAAATGGGCCTTCAGAGGATTGATGCTCGCCATCACCCTCTATCTGTGGATAAGCAACGGATATCTGCTGGTAGACTACATGCTAGGATAAATATTAGCAAGAAGCCTTGATCCAGCGGATGATATCCTCATGCTTCATATCAAACTTACGGGCAAAGAGGCGGTTGCTTTGTTCCAGCTCCTCTTTGTCTGCCAAAGTCCAAACGTATGGATTGCCCCGTTTCCAATCGATGAGTCGCATACAGCCCTCATATTCATCTTTTTCAGAATACAGGGCGGCCCGGAAGTCGGGGTGATTCCATACCAGGGTCTGCAGGAAGAACTCATCAGGGCAGAAAGTATAATTGAATCTTTTCAATACAAACGGCTTCTGGCTCACCACATACTCCACACATGCCTGCGTGATGCTCACCCAGTTGGCACCCTTGGCAAAATCCATCTTCTGGCGATGCAGGAACGGCATGAGCAGCATCGAAAGATATTTATTCAGTCGCCTGGTAATGGCATTCAAAGCCCCATACTTCGAGCGGGTAAGACTGGTAAATAGCCAATAACGCATCATCTTCCGGCGGCAATCCCATTCAAATTCCTCACCATGATTGATGCCCACAAACTCTTTACCCTGATGCTCATCGAAGAACTGATGGATGTAATCCTGCGATTTGATAGGTAAATCCTGACCACTCAGTAGATGGTAGTAGGCATAAGGTCCATGCTTCAAAGCCTCCTCGAAAAGCACATACTCCGCCTTAATCTGGCTCAGATTTCCCCAACGCACATCCACCCTCTGTTCCAACACAAAGAGGCGTGCCTTGGAAAGAACCAGCGGTTCAGCACCATCCAGCATATCCGATTTCCGGTCGATATGCAGAAATATATCATTGCGCTCATCATCGAGCATCGACAGCAATACCCTGAGAAGCGGTAAACTGCCATGAGCCATTATCAAAAAAGCATGTTTCATTGTCATTATTTATCTTTATTATCCAACTGTCCGTCCTGATGACTTTTTCATCATCATTGCGACAAAGATACACCAAATAAAAGAGAATACAAAATAAAACTCCGTTTTTATCAGAAAAAAGACACAAAATAGAGCCTTTCTTTTTGAATATTCAGAAAAAACAATTACTTTTGCAGCGCTAAGAAGGAGATGCGGCATGCATCAGCCCAACAAAAAAAATAATCAGAGAATGAACAATATATTTAGAATTAAAAAAGAAGAAAGGCTCTTTGCCTTGATTACACTCATCGTTATCATCGCCTTCAATGTGCTGATGATAACCTATCATTTTGATGATTTCGGCAAACCGAAAGCAGGATTCTGGACGCTCTTCACCAAGAACTTTCAGATTTCAGGTTTCGACCCCTACACCTACCTTACCCTCTCGAAGTGGAAGGTGTATTACACGGAGTATCGCCACCCCATGCTCCCTTTCTTCCTCTATCCTTTCTCGCTACTGAACGGCTGGCTGATAGAACTCACCTCCCGCAACTGGGCAACTATCATCGTGGCGGTGATGATGACATTCTTCTCCACCTACTCCACCCTCTTCTTCAGAAGAATCTTCAGAGAGGTGATGCAGCTGAAGGCTATAGACAGCAATGTGCTCACAGCGATGCTCTTTTCCTTTGCCTACGTGCTGCTCGTCACCTTTGTGGATGACCATTTCGGCATGTCGCTTTTCTTCCTGTCGATGACACTTTATCTGGCAGGCAAACAGCAGCAGGAACACCGCAGCATGCCTTGGTGGCAAACAGCTCTGCTCTTTTTCTTCACGGCAGGCATCACGCTGAGCAATGGCGCCAAGACCTTCCTTGCCGCCCTCTTTACCAATGGCAAAAAACTCTTCCGCCCGAAATATCTGGCATTGGGCATCATCTTGCCTACCCTTCTGATAGGTGCTGCAGGCATCTATCAGAACAAGGCTTTCATCATTCCGAACCGCCTGGAAGGAGAACGGCTCGTTGCCCAAAAGGCTGCTAAAGACAGTACTTTTAGGGCAAAGATGGAACAGAAGCAAAAACACGATAAGGCCATCGCTGGCAAAAATATCCAGAAACGGGGCATGCTTTCATGGGCAGATATGTCTATCTCCCGTTCAGAATCATTGGTTGAAAACGTTTTTGGCGAATCGCTTATCCTGCACAGAGAACATCTTCTGGAAGATATCCACAGCCACCGCCCGATATTCGTGAAATACCAGACACCCGTTCCTTATATCATAGAGGGTATCATCGTGATTCTGCTGTGTATGGGCTTTTGGATGGGAAGAAGATCGGCCTTTCTCTGGCTCACTGCCTCATGGGTGGCATGCGATGCCTTCATTCATCTGGTCATGGGATTCGGACTGAACGAGGTTTATATCATGGCTGCCCATTGGGCGTTCATCATTCCGATCTGTATCGGATATATCATCAGAAACTGTAAGGAGAAATATCTGCCTTATCTTCGTGGAACACTCGCCATCATCACCATCTTCCTGTTCTTCTATAACAGCACGCTGATATTCGAGTATCTCACAAGATAAAAAAAGAGAACCCGACAAGATAAAAAAGTATCTTAGATTAAAACCATCATGCTGAAAATAAGTATCTTAACCCCTATCTATGGAGTAGAAAAATATATCGAACAGTGCGCCCGTTCACTGTTCGAGCAGTCGTATGCGTCTATCGAATACATCTTTGTAGATGACTGTACCCCCGATAAAAGTATCGGTATCCTACAATCGCTTCTGAAAGAATATCCTAAAAGAGCACAACAGGTACGCATCATCCACCACGACAGAAACCGGGGCGTGGGAGCTACAAGACAGACGGCACTGATGGCGGCTACAGGCGATTATCTTTTATTTGCCGATAGCGATGACATGCTGCCGAAAGATGCAGTTGAAAAGCTGGCAAGAAAAGCAGATAGTAGCCATGCCGACCTGATTGATGGCGGCTACAAAGAGTGGTGCGATGGAAAGGCAGGAATGCTCCAGAAACCTTTTGAAGTTTCTGATGAGAAACTACTCAAACTGCTTGTCTGCCAGAACATCATCACCAACCGGCTGTGGGGCAGAATCTATAAGCGTTCGCTCATCATGGAGCACAGGATATTCTTTGAAGAGGGCATCAACTATGCGGAAGATCTTTTCTGGAATGCCCAGTTCATGTTCTACGGCAAAAAGGTGAACATCGATGATGCGGTATATTATTACCGTACCGACAATGAGAATTCCTACAATCACAACATCTCAGAAAAGAACCTCCTGTCATACTTCAAATCAACCCGCCGACTCATCGATTTCTTCGAGCAGAACGATAAGAAGCATCAGTACCTCAGAGCCACAGAGATAGGCATCGTCAATGCCTACCGCTGGGCGGCAAACGCTCATGTAGCCTTCGAAAAGGTGGATCAGGCACTCGACTACAAGCCTAAGAGCTGCCTCATCAGCCTCATCATCAGCCTCATCAAAAAGGGGGTACCTGTCAAGAGGGTGAATCTTATCTACCTCGCTTACAGAAAGCTATACACTCTTCTAATATCTGCACCTTCAGCAGTTTCATGATACAGAAGTAGATGGTGGCTGAAACCAGCAGACGAACCAGCAGCAGGAGATAGATGTTCTGCAGGCTGCGGGTCATAAAATTGGTAACTACCATCGTGGCTGCCGCACAGAGCATGAATGGCAGTATATCCTTTGCCACATCCAGGAACCGCAATCCGGCAACACGCTTCATCATCCACTGCCAGACCAGAAGCCAGGCGATGATAAATACGGTATAGGCTATCACCATGGTCTGGATGCCATATTGATGACAGAACAATACCAAGGCGAGCAAACCCACTACCTGACCGATGTTGCACCACATATATACATCAGAACGCCCCTTGCTGATAGCCAGATTCTGATAAAGCGTGTAAATAGGCATAAAGGCACCGCTCACACAGAGAATCTGCAACAGCGGCACACTGGCTATCCATTTCTCATGAATCGTAATCAGAATGAATTCACGTGATACCAGGGTCAAGCCAAACATCAAAGGGAAAGAAAGGAATGCCGTGAAACGGAGCATCTTTCTGAACACCAGCAACTCGCGGTTCTTATCGTCCTGGATAGAAGCCAAGACGGGCTGAGCTATCTGTCCCACCGTATTGGCAACAAACGAATTAGCTTTGGTGTCCCAGTTGTATGCCTGACTATAGTTACCCACATCATTAATCGGATAGAACCTGCCGAAGACAAAGGTCAATACATTGTTGCTCACCGTATTGATGATGTTGGTAACCAGGAGTTTCACGCTGAATCCGAACATCTTCCTTACCGGTCCGAAATCGATATGAAAGTTCGGGCGCCATCCCGTATAATAATATCTTCCTATATTCAGCACGAGGATAAAGATAACCTGCTGCCAGGCAAGACTCCAGTAAGCCATGCCGTTGAATGCCAGCACCAGTCCCACGACATTCGAACTGATCAGAGCCATGAAATTAACGATGGTAATCTCCTTGTTCATCATGTTCTTCATCATATATCCGTTCTGGGCGATGCCAAACGAAGAGATGAAGAAACTCAGGAACACAAAGCGCGACAGGGAGGTGAGACAAGGCTGATGGAAGAAATCTGCTATCAGCGGCGCACAGAAAAAGAGCACCACATACATGGTAAGACTCACCAGGACATTAAACCAGAACACCGAGTTATAATCGTTGTCGGTGGGTTTCCTGATATTCACCAGTGCCTGGGTAAACCCACTACTCTGCAGATTGCCCGCTATCAGGGTGAATATGGTGAGAATGCCGATGATACCATAATCGGCTGGCGACAACAAACGCGCCAAGAAGATGCCAAAGAGGATATTGAGTACCTGGGTAGAGCCACTGTTCATCGCTCCCCAGAACAATCCCTTGGCGGTTTTTTCCTTTAATGATTCTGCCATCGTTTCTATCTGATAAATATGGAATATTACTTGTTTTTACTTTTTAGAATGCAAAAGTAGCATAAATAGTTTGAAGTTCAAAACTTTTTGCTTACTTTTGCAGCCGTAAAACAGAAAAAAGTATGGATATTAAGAACATCAAGAAGGAATGGAACGCCACAATACTCGATATATTGAAGGCTTTCATCGAAATCTGCAACAAGTATCACCTCAGATATTACTGTTGTGCCGGCACCGCCATCGGAGCCGCCCGTCACCACGGAATGATTCCCTGGGACGATGACATCGACGTACTGATGCCACGCCCCGACTACGACCGTCTGCTCGAAATCGCCAAGCATGAAGACTTTGGCAAATACGAGGTAGTAACTCCCTACAACAACGAGTCATACCCTCTGTATTTCTCCAAACTCGTGAACCGCGAAACCACCCTTATCGAGGAGAAGGAGCGTCCCTGCATCATCGGTCTTTACGTAGATATCTTCCCTCTTGATGCCACCGACGATGACCTGGAAACGGCAAAGGCGCTGTATCGCAAATACTCGAAGACCATCAACCGTCTGAATGCCGTAACCACCCACAATACTTTCTTTGAGTACATCTCCCTGCTCCTGCACAAGGAAACTTGGGGCCGCTTTGCCATCAAGACGATCGCCTTCTTCTGCCGCAGCAAGATGCGCCACCGCCTCATCCAGCAGATGGACGAGATGAGTCACCGTTATGACTTCGATAAGGCGAAGAACGTACTGGTGAATACAGGTTCCTACCACTATAAGGAGATTTTCCCGAAGGAATGGCTCGGCAAGGGCAAGGAATTCCCGTTCGAGGATACCACCGTCTTGCTGCCGGAGCAGGCTGATACCTATCTGCGCCACTTCTTTGGCGACTATATGAAGTTTCCACCCGTAGAACAGAGAGTAGAGAAACACCTTCGCTACTATCTGAACATGGAAAAGCGGGAAACATGGGATGAGATTAAAAGAAAGCTTTAGCCTTCCCTCACTTCCTGCAAGGTATGTCCGAAACCTTCTTCTACATCAAAGAGCGGTTTCCAATCTAAAGCCTTGAGTTTATCCGTACTGAAGGTTGCCTTGGTGATAGGTGTGGTATTGCCCTGCTGCGCATCCGCCTCAGGAATATCAAACACCACCTTTCTGTCCGCTTTCCGGGCTATCAGCTCTGCCAGTTGGCGGATGGAGATATTCGATTCTGAATGAGCCACATTATAGGCATTTGCCCTCTCGCCATCCAGCAGGAGGCACAAGATGGCATGGGCGGCATCTACCACATAAAGCCAGGAGCGGAAAGCCTCGCCCTTACTCTTCAGGACGATATCCTCACCCTTCAGAACATTGCGGATAAACTGGGCATACACCCTATTGTCACTCTCCGTAAAGCCCGGACCGTAGGTATGACTCAGTCTGGCTATCACCACATCGGCATCATACTCTGCTCCGTATGCCATGCAGAGCGTTTCGGCAGCACGTTTGGAAGATGGATAGCAGGCACGCACCGATGCACAATCCACATAGCCGCTGCTCTTCTCGGTAAATTCAGAGCCATCGCCCTCGCCATAGATTTCACCCGAAGAGATATAAACCATGCGCTGCATGCGGTGACTCAATCCATATTCCAGCAGGTTGGATACGCCGTTGATGTTCGCCTTCATCACCTCTACAGGGTTCTGCTTAAAGAAGTTAGGACTCGCATTGCTGGCTGCATCGATGATGTAATCAGCGCCCTCAGCCAACTCATTATAGACTGGTTCCCCTATCATCCTGTCCATGCTCTTGATGACAGGCTGGGTAACGTCTATCTCTGCAAAGAAGAAAGATTCATCCTCCCAATAGGCAGCAAACTTCTGTCGGGCACGTTCCTTGTTTCTTCCGGCTGCTATCACCTTGTAGCACCGGGCAGGATTCTGCATCAGCACATCAACCACACAGCCTCCTACCAATCCTGTAGCACCAGCCACAAGAATGGTCTTGCCATGCAGACGCTCCAATTCCAAACCTTCCCGGAAAAGGCGCGCAATATCTTCCTTATATGGTGAATTTCCTATCATAACATGTTTATTTTAACCAAGCCTCAGGCTGAACCTTCATCAGTGCCTTCAGTATCTCCAGATCCTCAACGGTGGTTATCTTGATGTTCTTCTCTGAACCAGGCACGATATGCATCTGCCTGCCTCCCAGTTCTGCCATCAGGGTACAGGATGCCACCGAATTGGCGATGCCCTTCTCCTTTGCCTCTTCGTGGGCTGCTATCAGATTGCCCAAACGGAAGGTCTGGGGTGTCTGGGTACGGATCAGTTTGTCGCGCGGAATACTGGTGTTGGTCGTGAAACCATCTTCGCTCTCCAGGATAGCCTCTCTACATTTGATACCCGTAATGGCATAGCCATACTTCTGGCAGATGGCGATATTGGATGAGATGATGTCTTGCGACAAGAGTGGGCGCACGGCATCATGCACCAGCACCAGGTCGTCATCACCGCATCCCGCCTCTTTCAAGCCATAGATACCATTGTGGATTGACTCCTGACCATTGCTTCCGCCAGGGAATATCCATTTCAGTTTGGTAATGCAGAACTGGTTGGCATACGACTGCAGTACCGTTTCCCAACCTGCCAGACATACCACAGCAATACCCTGAATATCAGGATGCTTCTGAAAAGCCATCATCGTATGGATGATGATAGGACAGTTGTCTACATGCATAAACTGCTTTGGGATGTCCTGTCCCATTCTATTGCCAGAACCTCCGGCTATGATCAATGCATAGTTCATATTCTCTATCTTTAAATTGATTATTTCTGAATGATTCTCCCCGGATTCCCAACCACGGTAGCCCCGTCGGGAATATCCTGGAATACCACGGCACCGGCGCCTATCGTCACGTGGTTGCCGATATGGATACCGCCGAAGACCGTGGCACCGGTATAAATCTTCACGTCATTTCCTATGGTAGGCCTGCCGCCCTTGCCGTTGCCCAGCGTCACCATCTGCAGGCAGTAAAAGTCATCACCTATGCTTTCTGCGTTGAGATAGGTGGCATAGCTGTGTTCCAGATGCGCACCCTTCCCGATATGCGGACACCAGATGGTCATCGTACGCTCGGGAGGCAACAGCCAACTGATGAAAACCGAACGGTATTCGCCCATGCGGTAATAAAACAGATTGCGGAAACTCCTTTCGCGGGTGCATGCCTTAATCAGGTTGAGCACCGTAGGCTTCCTGTCCTGCACCTTCAGCAGGTCGGCATCTATCTCCTTCTTATGGAGCAGATACAGAGCGATATGCGGCAACATGCGCACCGCCGAAGCTGACAATATGATGGTTTGTACTATCGGATTCATGACTCTAAATCTTATTTTAACATGGTTGCAAAGATACAAAAAATAAAGCAACTAGCATGCTTTTATCCGAAAACAATTGTTCTTTTCACTAAAAATAAGATAATAGAACAGGGGTTGTAGAATTTTAGTCGGTTTTATTGCTAAATAATGTGAATTAAATAGCTTTCCATACAACTTTTCCGTACCTTTGCACAAAGTTATATATAACGATATTTTAGAAGAGGATAAAACAGAACATTATGAAGAGGATATTGATTGTTGAAGACGATTTGGCATTCGGAACCATGATACAGACTTGGCTCAAAAAGAAAGGATTCGATGTAGAAAGGGTAACATCCGTAGGCGCTGCCATCAAAGCGATGGGAGCCGGCGATGCATTCCATCTGGTTCTTTCCGACCTGCGCCTGCCCGACCATGACGGACTGGTATTGCTCCAGCATATCAGAAAGACCGATGCCCACCTGCCTTTTATCGTAATGACTAGCTATGCAGAGGTTCAGAATGCTGTATGTGCCATGAAATCGGGTGCTACCGATTACGTGGCTAAACCCTTCCATCCCGAAATCCTCTTAGAGAAAATCCGTGAGGCTATCCAGTCGGCTGCATCTGCGGTTTCTGCCCCTCAGCGTGCGGAATCTGCCGCCAGGCAGGATGCGCCCCAAGAAGAGCAGCAGGGCGCTACGGAGGTGCCTAGATATATAAAAGGTGAAAGCGAGGCTTCCAAACAGCTCTACGAGTTCGTTTCGCTAGTTGCCCCTACCCCGATGTCAGTGCTCATTCTCGGAGCCAGCGGCACCGGAAAGGAATATGTGGCGCGCAGCATCCACGAACAGAGTCTGCGCAAGGACAAACCTTTCTATGCCATCGACTGCGGCGCCATTCCTAAGGAGGTGGCAGCATCTGAATTCTTCGGATATAAGAAGGGTGCCTTTACCGGAGCCGAACAGGATAAGAAGGGCGCCTTCGAGATAGCTAACGGCGGAACGGTTTTTCTCGATGAGATGGGAAACCTCAACTACGAAGTACAGGTGCAGCTCCTCAGAGCCTTGCAGGAGAGGAAAATCCGTCCGCTGGGCAGCACGCAGGAGATTGATGTGGATATCCGACTCATCTGTGCCACCAACGAGAATCTGGCGCAGGCGGTAGCCGAAGGCAAGTTCAGAGAGGACCTCTATCACCGCATCAACGAGTTTACCATCTACATGCCTGCCCTCAAGGACAGAGGTGCCGACATCTTCCTCTTTGCCAACCTCTTTATCAAGCACGCCAACCAGGAACTGGGCAAGAATGTGCTCGGACTGGATGCCAAAGCCTCAGAAATCATTGCCTCATACGACTGGCCGGGCAACCTGCGCGAACTGAACAATGTGATGAAGCGCGCCACCCTGCTCACCCGTGGCAAGTATATCGGTGCCCAGGAACTGGAGAAGACGATGGCACAGACCTCCACAGCCCGACCGATCAATATGCAGCTGCACAGCGAACAGTCGGAACAGGAAAGCATCGCCGCTGCCCTGAGAGCCACCCACGGCAACAAGAGCAAGGCTGCCCAACTGCTTGCCATCGACCGCAAGACTCTCTACAACAAAATGAAGAAATACGGCATGGAGTAAAAGATTCCCCAATATATTCCACACTATATTGGGGAATTTTTCTACACCTTTTCCCCACTTTCCCCACATCCCGTTTCTGGCACGAAACACCATCTCTCCTGATTATCAGACACTTAACAAATTCATCGATTTTTGGCACGCCTATTGTGATATTATTTAGCGAACTCGCAAATGAGTTTCAGCAAGAGAATTAATAAACAATAATATTCACAATTAAAAAACAAAAGAATTATGAAAAAGTTAGTATTTGCAGTTATCGCAGCAGTAGCAATGGTATCAGTTAGCAATGTATTTGCAGGTAACAGAATGGTAAGCGTTGCAGGTTCAGAACCAGTAGACACAGTAGCTCCAGCCGACACAACAGCAACACCTGTTGAGGCACCAGCAGCAACAGTGGATTCAACCGTAGCAAAGTAAATCCACCTTCAGAAAATAGTAATTACGCGTCGCTTTCAATGAAACAGGAGATAGATGACCAGATTTTGGCATTTATCTCCTGTTTTCGTTGGTTTATATCGCATTTTTGATTAACTTTGCACGCAAATAGCAAAAAGACTCAAAACATTAAAAGATAAGAAGATGCAGCAAACAAACGTTCCTTTCAAGGTAGCCCTGGGTTACATCATCGTCGCCATCGTACTGATTCTGGCGATAGGGCTGGTATATCGCAACACCACAACCGTGCTCGCTATCAACCAGGCAACCCGCGACTATATCGAAAAGCGACAGGCAGCCGACAGCACCATGTCCAACCTGCTCAAGGAGGAACAGACCAATCTGCAGCAGCTTACCCGCGCCATGCAGGGCAAGTCATCCCACAACTATCTGCACGAGAAGATGAACAGCCTCAACAGTGGCGAAGATTCCGTTGTCGTGCATTCCAAGGCACCCAAGACTCATGTGGCAAAGAACACCACCGTAGAGGTGATGAAAACCCGCAAGGGCTTCTTCCGCCGCCTTGCCGATGCCTTCAGGAAGGAACATGCCGAAACGCTCAGCATCAGACGCGACAGTAACCAGGCTGTCACCGATACCCTCTCTACCCCGGTCAACTTAGCCGGAAACGTAGCCGATATCCTGGAACAGATTGACCGCAAGGAGAAGCAGTCTACACACGATAACCATGATGCCATCAACCGCGAGGTGAGAGACCTGCAGATAACCAATGCCCGCCTCGCCCTGCGCTCCTCCCAGCAGCTCAACGATATCCACCAGCGCGAACGTCAGGCGATGCAGCAGGCTATCAACCAGGCGATGCAGGCGCGCCAGAATCTGCTCTGGCAGATAGGTCTGCTTGCCATCGTAGCCATCACAGCCGCCGTCATCCTCGTCTATTACATCTACCGCGATACGCAGAAGGAACGCATCTACCGCGAGAATCTCGAAGAAGCTAACGAGGAAATCAGGCGCATCATGAACCAGCGCGAGCGCCTGCTCCTCACCATCACCCACGACATCAAGGCTCCGGCTGCCAGCATCTCGGGCTTCATCGACCTGATGAAGGATTATGTCGACAACCCGCAAGGCATCTCCTGTCTCAACAGCATCAAGGGTTCTGCCACCCATCTCTCCCGGCTCGTTGCCGCCCTGCTCGATTATCACCAGTTGGAAAACGGACTGATGAAGCTGAACCCTGTAGATTTCTCGCCTGCCGACATGTTCCGCCAGTGTGCCGGAGAGATGCAGATCCTGAGCCAGGAGAAGGGACTGGAACTGCATCTGGAGCTCGATGGCATCAGCAGTCCGCAGGCCTACTACCGTGCCGATGCCTTCCGTATCCGTCAGATACTCAACAACCTGGTGAGCAATGCCATCAAGTATACTGATAAGGGCAGCGTCACCATCCAGGCAGCCATCAGTCCCCAGCACCTCCTCACCTTCTCGGTAAGGGATACCGGCAAGGGCATGACCACCGAAGAGCGCCAGAAGGTGTTCCAGGCATTTACCCGTTTGAAGAGTGCCCAGGGCATCGAGGGCACCGGTCTCGGACTGAACATCACCCAGGAACTGGTCAATCTGCTCCAGGGCACCCTGCGTCTGGAATCCGTCAAGGACAAGGGCAGCACCTTCACCGTCACCATTCCGCTTGCCTTAGGCACCGCTCCTGCAGTAGAAGAGGCAGAAGAGCAGAAGCCGATCACCCCAGTCAAGCTCCATTTCGAAAATCACAAGATACTGCTGCTCGATGACGACCCGTTGCAGCTCCGTCTGCTTCAGGATATGCTGAAGAAGCTGGTAGGCGACAGTTGGCAAGTCTTTGCCTGTCTGCATGTAGCCGAGGCGCTCACCGTGCTCCACAACGAGCATCCTGCGCTGATGATGATGGATATCGAAATGCCCGAGATGAACGGCATCAGGATGATTCAGCACATCAACCACAGCCACATGAAGGTAGTAGCGATGACTGCCCACGATGCCAGCATCATCAGAGAGTTGAAAGAAGCCGGTTTCGACGATTGCCTCTTCAAGCCGTTCAGCACAGAGAAGCTGAAAGAAATCCTCGGATTGGAGGATGCAGCATCAGCAGCTGAGGATATGGCAGAGAAAACAAGGGATACTGCATCAGCAGCAGAGGATATTACAGAGAAAACCAATAAGAAATCCCGCTTTGCAGCCCTCCTGACCTTTGCAGAAGGCGATCCGGAGGCAGAAGCCGAGATACTCAGCACCGTCAAGCAGGAGTTGTCATCCCATCTCCAGAACCTCCAGCAGGCAACCGAAGGCGAGTTATCAATAGAAGCCATCGGCAAGACAGCCCACAAGCTCCTCCCTATCGCCACGATGATAGAGATGGAGAGCCGCCAGCACATCGCCGCCCTCGCTCCCGAACATATCAGCGATCTGTCAGAATCTCAGATAAGAGCCTACACCCAGGCCATCATCGCCGACCTGAAGGGGCTTTTAAAGGTAAAAAGGTAAAAAAGGCCTCCCCCCGTTCGTCCCCGTCCCCAGCGATTCCATCGCTGGTCCCCGTAAAGTTAAAAGCCCCTGATGCAAGAACACACCAGGGGCTATTTTTCAAGACTTAAGGGGACCAGCGATGGAATCGCTGGGAACGGGGCCGCTTTTTTAGTTGATAGTTTATAGAGGGCTAACGCCGTCGAGCGAGGCTGCCCTATCAACTATTAACTATAAATTATTAACTAAACGAAAGGGGTTAAGGCTCTTTTTACCTTTTTACTTTTTTACAGCCCCTCTTATCACGAACCAGGCATGAACTGCAAGGGTGGGAAGAAGGCCGTAATGGGTGCGCATCACCTGAAAACGCTCCTTCAGGGAGGCTTTGTGGTTCTGCGTGGTCATGCCGCCATCCAGAAAATGGGTGAGGACGGCATGGACGTTGCGCAACGGCAACTTGCGGCGAGATGACTCCCGCATGATGCGGATGCACCAGTCTACATCTGCCGAATAACGGTAGTGCAGATCGTAATGAATCTCACGGGCTATGTCTGTGCGGGCATAGAATGACTGGTGGCATACCAGCATGCCCCAGATGAACGAACGCCACGTGAGCTTATTGGGTGGGGCCAGGCGGCGATGACGCAGGAAATGGCCCATCTCGTCCACGATATCGGTATCGCCGTAAAGTACGCCGGGCAGTACTTCGCCTTCGCCTACACAGCCTTCTACATACTCCAGCGTATCGGCTGTAGGAAAGGTGTCGCCGGCATTCATGAACACCAGGTAATCGCCCGTAGCACGGTCGATGCTCTTGTTCATGGCATCATAAAGTCCCTTGTCGGGCTCTGATATCACCACGATTTCGTGCGAGCTCTCGCCTACTGCATTGCGATGCTGATATGCCTTCACCAGCTGGAGGGTACGGTCGCGGGAACCGCCATCCATGATGATATGCTCGATGTTGCAGTAGGTCTGGCGCTGCACGCTGTCGAGGGTACGCTGCAACTCCTTCTCGGCATTGTACGTACAGGTTACGACGGTGAACTTAATCATAACTTATAGTTTTTGTAGGCCATCGCCTCGTTATAAACTTCAATATATTTCAATGCTACGGCATGCTGCGAATAGTTCTGTGCTACCTTCTGCAGACATGCCTGCTTCAGCGCCGCCCTGTTGGCCTCTTCGAGTACCCAGTGGATGCCACTCGCCAGGTCTTCGGTATCGCGGTAGTTGGCCACATAGCCGTTCTGCTGATGGTCTATCATCTCCGGTATTCCTCCCACCCTGAAACCGATGCTCGGCACGCCGCACGCCATCGACTCCATGATGGTGTTAGGGAGGTTATCTTCGAGCGATGGCAGCACGAAGGCATCTGCCGAATTGTAGATTGCCACTATCTGCTTCTCATCGCTGACATAGCCGAGCGAATAGGACGGCAGGGTGAGGTTTACTTCCTCGGAATGGCCGCCCAGGATGGCGATGGCGGTATTCTCCTTCATCTCGGGATAGCGCGCTACCAGCCGGTCGATGGCTTCGATGAAATAACGCATGCCCTTGCGCTCGTCGGTTACACGCTGGGATACGAAGAGGATGATATGCTTGTCGGCTGGCAGACCGGCACGCAGACGCGCCTCTGCCTGATTCTGCGGACAGAACACGTGGGTATCTATCGGATTCGGGATGTTGGTGATGCGCTGACCTACGAAGAGACCGCTGCCCTTAGCCTGCCGTTCGAGCCAACGGCTACAGGTGACGAAGGAGATGGCGCCGCGATGGTAGAGTTCCTTCTTACGGCGGAATATCTTTGCTGAGAGGTCGTTCTTGCTGCCTTTATTGGGGAGAAGCGGACAGTTGCCGCAGGCGGGGGGCAAGCGGGTGCCAGCCCCGGGCTGTGGGAGC
>OGPV01000998.1_pt1 | contig 20218 bp, 13 predicted proteins | sample 1553001 | NCBI WGS metagenome assembly OGPV01 (sample SAMEA2580268, study PRJEB22360) | human gut metagenome | biome: human gut; feature: human-associated habitat; material: faeces | place: Denmark | collected 2008/2010
GTAAAAGGCAATGAATCCTCAAATCCAGAATAATTTATGTTGAACCATTTAAAATAGTTAGAGTATGAAACAGATAGACGAAATATTACAGAGGCAGCTTGATAAGAACATGGAGTTCTTTATGAAGTACTTTCCTGCTCGTATCAAGAATGTTGGTGAGGATGCAGTTGCTGCTCGTAAACTTGTATGGGCATTCAAGGATGCTAGAGACAATGCGTTTGAGAAGGTGGCTGAACTTGCAGCAGAACATCTTGTAAAGACGTATGGAGACAGATTAAAGAAGATGGCTTTTGTTTGTGTTCCTACAAGCAAAAGAGAAGATTATTCAACACGTTTTCGAGCATTCTGCAAGCGTGTCAGCGAGTTGTCCGGTATAGAGAATGGCTTTTCTCATGTTGTAGTTATGCAGAGCAGAAAGGCAGTACATGAACATTGCAGAGGGAAGAAGAAAGAGGAAATTAGACCTCAGATAATAGATTTCGATATACCATTCTTCAAAGATAAAGAGGTTTGCGTATTTGATGATGTGGTAACTACCGGCAAAAGTTACGCTCGATTTGCCAATCTTCTAGAGGAGAACGGAGCAAATGTAGTAGGAGGAATGTTTTTAGGTAAGACTTTTTATAAATACAAATAACGTAAGGTATGAACTATAATATGAATGAAACAATGGCTTTTACGGGGCATCGGTTGATAGCCCCATCAAAAGCCGGTCAGATAAGACAGAATGTGAGAAAGCAGATAAAAGACTTATATATCAAAGGAATAAGATTTTATCTTTGCGGGATGGCTCTAGGTTTTGATATGTTGGCTGCCGAGGAAGTATTAGCCTTAAAGGAAACACTTCCAAGCCTTAAACTCATAGCGGTGGTACCTTTCACGAATCAGAGTAACCGATGGAATCTTCGAGACCAAGAACGTTACAGAAAGATTTTGGAATCGGCAGATGAAAAGATAGTTTTGAGTGACGTTTATTTCTCCGGATGCTATTTGGCTCGCAATGATTACATGATTTCGCACTCTGCAGGTGTGGTTGCTTATTTCGATGGCACGCCTAAGGGTGGTACTTTTTATACTATCAGAAAGGCTAGAGGAAAAGGAAAAAACATATTGAATCTGTTTACCTAAAAAGAAGAAGGAGTATATCTGTATGAGGTATGCTCCTTTTTTATATCAAAAGCAGCACCCAAAATCTGTTGCGAAGATTTAGGGTGCTGCAGTTTTTATATCTATATGTTTTTTATTAACTGCTTAATAACTAGTAATATATTCGTTTTGTCTAGGTTTTGCAAACGTTAATTTCAAAGGTATATCAAATCGAGGCTCTTTATTATTCCTAGATTTTATACTTTTGCAGCGTTTTAATATTAATCGAAAATCATATGAAGATAAAAAATCACGTTTTGTGTATGATGGCTATAGCATCTCTCCTGGTCAGCTGCAATAGCCATCCGAAGTTTGAAACATCGGTAGATGCTGTAGAAGGTTGCAAGAAGGAGCTTGCAGCCTTGAAGGGAGAAAAGGAAATGTCGATAGAACAACTTACAAAAGCCACCTCGTCTTGGCTGGAAACACAAGACTCGGCTTATAGCGTTTTCTCTCGTGACACTTCTATTAATTTACGAAGTCCGGTGGCTTTGGCATTTTTTGTGGTCTCGGACTCTATCCGTGGAGAGTTGAAGCGATTGGCTTTTTCGCAACCTCGAAGTTTAAACGATGTGATGTATCTCAAACTCAATACCGCCACATCCAGCGAGAAAATCGAAAAAGCCGATGCCTACAAAGAGGCTATCTCCTTTTTCGAGCGTTTGGACAAACAGGATGTTTTTACAACCCTCAAAGAAACTCTTCGTGCCTATTATTATCTTTTAAGCAAAGCTAAGCCATTCCGAACGGAAGAGCAACTGATTGAGTTCATATCTAAGGAAGACAAATGCTTCCGTTCTCTGATGACGCATTTGAGCGAGGTTTCCAATGAGCACCTTCAGCAGCTCACTGATGCCACTTCAAAGGTATATGATGGTTTATATGATTCCGTCGGGAAAAAAGCGGATGATGTGAACGACCGCACCATGTTGTTCCTCACCATGCGCTTCAACCGTAGAATTATCCAGAATGCAGCAGCATGCAAAGAAGATATTGAAAGCGGTAAGAAACTCGATAGAACACAGAGAGCCAATTACCGATGGATGCTCATTCAGCCTTTCATGGCTATAGATGATTATTCCACATCTGCTCTCACGAAAGAGCAGAAAAAGGAACTTCTCGAAATATCCAGATATATTCCTTCTCTTCTGTCTAAACTAGATTTGCAGAAGCAATCCAAAGAAGAGGAAGATAAATTTACTGAAGTTCTCTCTCAATATTTCTTGAAATCATATTTATCAACAACTTTATAGTACATACAATGAATATATTAGTAGATTACAACCAGCTTGAAAACGAAGTTTTGAAAGATTCAATCTCTGATTTCCTCTCAGAAATGAGAGAAAATCTACCAGAGGTGTTCAACTCCTTAGAGATGAAAACAGTGTTGCACAGCAATTATGCAGAGGTTTATTTCCAACTCTGTTCACAAGCCATGATAGAGGAACTGACAGATGACCTGGCAAGGAAGCTCGGATGCCATGTCCTATATGCCGTGAAGGAAGGTGAAGGCAAGGATTACAAGGTAGTCGCTTATTCTATGCCTGTAGAGAACAGGATGTATATCATCTATATCTCTTCCTGGCAGTATGGTGTGGTGGATTCCATGACCGTTCATTTCTATGACAGCATGGAAAACATGTATAGGCAGATTACCAAGGAATATACTTCTGCTCCAAAGCAGTGCTTTATCCTGGAGAAAGAGAAGTTCTCTGAGGTACTAAGAAATTTCTATTAAAAGTCGGGTGTTATGTTTGTATTATCATTAAAAGTAATTTTGGCGTTTGTATTAACTGCCATTCCGTTTGCTTATCATGCCTGGGTTCAACCCAACCAGGACAGATCACCTCTTCTGAGAAATCTGTCAACAGCAGTGATGGCATGTTTGCCAAAGATTCGTGGAGTGGTGAAGAAAGCAAGATCATTTCTTTCGTGGTACTACGACAAGATGAAAACCAGTATAAGTGCAAGAAAACTTTTTACACTGGATTTGGTGATGGTTCTTTTGGCTGTTCAGTATGTTGATTACGAAACAACCCTTTATGCAGTTAGAACAAATCACTTGATTGGAGAATGCTCTTCTTTTTTGGAAATGGATAAATCTGAGGGAATCAGTTGTCTTTGGAATGCGTGGGAGAAAAATCTGTTTTTTCTCCCATCGCAAACTCCCTACAATATAATAACAATAAATCTGTTATGTACCTTTCTGCTTTTCAACTATCGTATAGCTGAGAACGTTCTTACTTGTTTGAATCAGAAGAAAGTTATATTTTCATTGTTAGCAGGTGTCTCTGTTACTCTCATCCTGATAGGTGGAAGGCTCCTGATTGGTTCCGAATGCATATACATTCTTTTGGGCGCAGGAGCCATTTTCCCAAAGTTCGTAGGAAATGGACAGGATGGTTCAAAAGAATCTCTCAGACACATTGTAAGGGAGCTTCGAGAATGGAAAGAGATTTCCCGAAAGGCTGCTTAGCTTTTGCTACAGCCTTGTCATTGAATTAGTTTAAATAATGGATTGTAAATATAGAATCATTTATATGATACTTGAAAATAAAAAAACAAGAGACATTGGTGATGCAAAAATCGTTCAAAAGTCCATGAATGGAACAACGAAATCAGCCGAAAGGAAATACTCAATATATATTCCTTTTGAGCTAATGGACTTTTTAGGCAATGATCTTATGATAGTGAGTCCAAAGCGTTTTTCGAAAATCAAGGCTTTCCGGTATTTGCTGTCCCGGCATATTGATGGCCTCGAAAATGGAGAACTGAAACGCAACTACATTTCTCAACTTAGCAAAGACTGGAAATGGACTCGCCAGACAGTAGTCTCATTTTTAAGATCTCTCCAAGAGATGAATGTAATCGATATCAAACTCATTCTTCGGGCAAAAATGGTCTCCATTAATCCGACCATTGTAGTCGCTAATCTAAGCAAAGAAGAACTTGACAAGATGGCTCAGTTATCGCTTACTCAGCTTTCCTCAGCCTCGTCACATATCTCTTCTAGAGAAACAAAGTAAATCAGCAAATAGAAATAGTAACAATCGTAAAGTAAGGTTCTTTTACAAATGCGCTTGCGCATGAGAGGGAAGTTTTTCACGTCTTTAGTAGCCTAATACTAAGTTCCGTCTGGAACTTATAAATCCCCCAAAAACGATAAGTAAATCGTTTTGACATTCGTGCGGCAAGCCGTGGGGTATTAGGCTCAGGGAAAACTTCCCTAAGAACCCTTCTTTAAAAAATCAGCAACATGAGTGGACCAAAAAATGTTATAGATATGAGACCTGGAAAAGGTTTCACTACATCACAGAGTAATGAGCATCTAAGACGGATGGCTGACAAAGAATCAGCAAAGAAAGCTCAATGGAATTATGACCCTTCGAGAGAACGTCTCAACTTTGAAATAGGGAATGGTGGAGTAGTAAAAGAGGTTGATAAGACAAAATCAATTCCACAAAGAATTAAGGAGAATCTGGAAGCACGTGGAATTAAAGATCCTAATATTCCTTTAATTAATCAAGGGAAGGATCCGTATTACCGCACGATTGCAAACTTCATTTTGGGTGGCAACCGAGAAGTAATGAGAAATCTGGCTTTTGGAAATCAGAAGGTGGATTGGGAGCATGGAGCAGACAATTCAGACTTGAAGAGAATGCCGGAAATTGAGGCATGGGCAAAAGATGCTTATGCCTTCATGTGTAAAAAATATGGAGAGCAAAATATTGCTGCTTTTGTCGTTCATCTGGACGAAACGAATCCACATTGCCATTGTACAGTCCTGCCGATAACAAAGAAAAATAAGTTTTCCTTTTTCGGTGTTTTTTTGAAAGGTAATAATACTAAGGATGCTCTTTCAGAATATATGGATAGCCTTCACACCGAATATGCTGAAGAGGTTGGAATGAAGTATGGTATGGAGAGAGGGGATAGCATCAAGGAGACAGGAGCCGTTCATCGTACCACAGAAGAGTATCGCAGGAAACTCTGGAAGGATGCTCAGGAGAAGGAAGAAGAGGTTCGAGAAAACACCAAAACCATCGAACAGCAAAATTCAACGATTACCAATCAGCGTGGTATTATTGCATCACTCAGCAGGGAAATCAAGCATTCTGCAGCTCGTCTGAAGGCATTGGCTACGATGATCAAGAATCTTGAAACTCATAAGGCTGACCTGGAATATGAGGTTGAAAAACTCAATAAAGACCTTACTACAGGAAAGATTTCTAAGGAAGAAGCAGACCGCAAACTGTCACAAATCAATGCCGAAATCAAGAAGACGGAAGAAAAAATACTTGACAAGACTGATAAACTGAAAATTGCAGAAAGCAAACTCCATGATGCAGAACAGCGCAAGGCAGAATTGGAAGCGAAAGCCCATGAAGCCGAAGAAAAGAGAAGTTCAGAAGAGCAGAAGACTGCTTTGGCTGTTGAAAAAACGGCAAGGGCAGAAGATAGATATCAGGAGATTAGAGCCAAATACAAGGAAGTCGCTCCGGCTGTAAATGTTCAAGTAATTCATGAAATGGAAACCCTAGGATACCATTCTGCGGCTTTTGACATGAAGAACAGACTATCCAAATATAACGCTCTAAAAGACTCACTTTCGTATGAACAGAGAGAGTTTTTGGATAAGATGATGGACGATATTTTTGATGGTTCTGTTATTGTTAGTATGGCAGAAAATGCTGCTTCGATTTGTTCAATCGCAGCTTCATTGTACTTGGGATATCTTGATAATGCTACAAGAATAGCACAAAGTTGTGGCGGTGGCGGTGGACCAGGAACAGGATGGGGAAAGCGTGATGATGAGGATGATTTTGCCTTCAGAAGAAGGTGCTTCGGGATGGCAATGAAAATGATGAGACCTGGACATCAGCAACGTCGAAAACGTTAGTTAAGAAACATACATATACAAAAACAGACCGACATGAACTCTTGTTCACATCGGTCTGTTTTTGTCACAGCCATCTACTTCTTTTATGCGTTTTTATCACAAGTGGTGTATAAGTAAATCCTTCTTGGGTCATTTTCAAGCCCTCGCCATCAAATTGAGTAATTTGAATCTCCGTATCATCCTTGATGAGTTCACTTTCATAATAGCATGCCAATACAGAAAAATAAGTGAAGTCGTCTGTTCTTCTGCATATCTTGTACCATTGATCAGGTTCACTTTTCTCTATCAGATACGTATTCTTGATAACACAGAGGTTATCATCTGCCACAATTTCCCATTGTCTTAATGGTCTGTTCATAAGTCCAGGAATGTTTCTCACATAGCACCAGTCTCCTTCTCTTAAGATGTTCAGATAGCCACGTTTGAACAGGACAGGTCTTGTATAATGTTTCCTATATGTCACAGGGTCAACCCAATAGCTTTCATTAACCTGTGCATCCTCCACATGCCAAATGCCGTCTATCTCGATTTTTATCTTATCGTTCGCAGTTCCAAGATATTTCTTGACAGGATAGAGATTATCGACAGGATAATATTCATAATGTTTATATGAATTCTTAAGCTTTTCTAAACTTTCCTCCCTTTCTTCTTTGTCTTTTTGGGCAAACTCAGCCAACTTCTCCTGAGAATCCACTTGCTCCAATTGACAACCTATGTTTTTCTGCACATAATATTGTTCATTCTCATCAATATACAGTCGTGAGTTGCCTTCTCCTTCTTTATACAGATATACCTTATTCGGCTCGTCCCAAGGAATAAACCTATGCTTCCAGCTCAGTCCAGTTCCTACTTGCAGTTCCAAGGTCTTTACCGTCAGATAGGTCTTTTCATCAATGTACTTCGATAGGATGCGAGGGTACAGCTTTTTGCCATCCTCTGTACTGAAGTCGATGCCCATCAGCTTCACACTTTGTGGCTTATTGGCAAACCACAACCTGTTCCGCAAGTCTATCCATTCTTTCCGACCTACCTTCTTTCTTATATAGCAATAGGCAAAGCCATCGTTGGTCACTTCTATCTTCTTATATTGGCATTCCAATATCATCTTGCCATCCTTATCCTTGATGCCTTTCAGTCCTTTTTCGTCTTCTACAATCTGATAGCCATAAGTGTCCATAATCATCTGCTGCTGATGTTCATGGTTGATGATTTTCATCATCTCCTCATCACCATCCATCATCAAGTCCATCCTGCAGTTGTGACTATTGACTTGCATACACGCCTCTTGCAGAATGTCCTCCAGAGAAGTACGTCCTTCAAACATGCTCTGCCAATCTCTGTCCACAGATGGCAATCCAAACCGCTTATACAGTCCTACATTGTCCAGTATCACGCAGTATTCTTTACCTTCTGCCACTCGCAGTCCACGTCCCACCATCTGCATATACTTAGCCAATGACAGCGTAGGTCTTGCCAACTGTATGAACTCCACATCAGGACAGTCGAAGCCCTCCGAGAATAAATCCACACTTACCAGTACCTCAATCTCATCGGAAGTATTTGAAGCGGAATTTAGGGAAGAGGAGAGCGAGGAAGATTTGAATCTTTCAATAAGTTCTTGTCGTTCAGCAAGCGGTGTCTTGCTCGAAATCGCCACAGCCTTGATGCCATTCTCCCGATAGAACTCCGCAATATGCTCAGCATGTTGAATACTGATGGCATAGACGATACCTTTCTTTCCAGGCACATACTCCTTGATAGTAAGGCATAGTCTTTCGAGTGATGGCATCACATCCATCACCTCGTTCAGTTCCTTTTGCTGATAGTCACCATCAGCACCTCGTTTTTGCAACGAGTCTATCAGCAGCTGGTCAGCACTATCAGGCTTGATGGAGTAGTAGTCATAAAAACTCAACCGCCCTTCGGCAATAAACTTCTCCATACTCCATGAGCACAGCAAGGTATCAAACAAATCCGTGAATCCTTTGCCGTTCAAGCGGTATGGCGTAGCCGTCAGTCCCAACTTCTTCGCCTTCGGATAGGCATTCATCACTTCTGCGTAAGTCTCTGCCAAAGCGTGATGTGCCTCGTCTATCACTATCAACCCCGGCTTCTCTTCCATCTCTCCATAGTGTCTCGACAGCCATTGTATCGATGTCACTTTGATGGAGGTGGATTTTAGGGAAGAGAAGAAATTTTCCATGGTGTCCTTGATTTGTGAAACGAGTTCACGACGATGGGCTACCACCCACACTTCCTCTTTCAAGAACAAACCTACGAGGGCGGCAAGCAGATACGTTTTTCCCGTACCAGTCGGCATTTGGACCATGACAGAATCATGATGCTTGAATGCCTCTTGCACTCTCTTCACCATGTCCTCCTGATAATCAAAAAGCTGAATATCCTTCGTCATTTCAGATTGATTGTCTGTGTTTTACCCGTGATGCCTGTTACCACGGCGATTCCTTTGTCACGAATCTCCACCTTCTCATATTTGGCATCAACAATCACTTTTCCTTTCAATGTCATAACACCCCAATGTTGGGGAATCTGTTCAAAGGCGCAATAGGCACCGACAGGTTGCGCTATACTGTGGTAGAGGGGTGGCACGATAACTTTACCATCTACCTTCACGCCCCATTTCTTTCCTGCTTGATACAATTCCACATGTCCTGCTTCCGACTTCTCGTGCATAAGCTCCAACTCCTGTTCCTCTTGCTTTTTCCTGCGCTTCATTTCTCGCTCATAGACCACTTTGCCAAGTCGAGGCATCGCAACCATCAAATTTTCGCTTTCTGTTTTGGGTTGATTGCAACCTATATAGGTCTTTTTCAAGCTGGAGTCAACGAAGTAATAATCCTCATGACTGTCCATGACCACTATGCCACTATCGTACAGGTCGGCGCACAGCCAATATACATGAGTATGGTCGCCACGTAAAAAACAAACCTTTTCACTATTTTCTTTATACATACGCATAGAGCCGCCATCCTCCTCTTTATATATCCATTCTTGACAACCACTGGCTGTAGAGCGTTGAAAGTTGTATATCAAATAATATCCATAATTCCATAGGTCATATTGGGAAGGGCGAAAAGGTAAAGCAAAGTACTCGTAGGTACGAGATCTGAAGAGACCATTATATTCGACGAATTCCCATTTATTGATGGTGATTACTTCGGGAGCATCTTTCGCATGAATGTCCTCGTCTATGACAACTCTCGCCAAGAGGTCGTAGTAACATACAGTCTTTCTGCGAGGTCGATAGGATAAGATATTACCTTGCAAGAACTTCATGTCATAATAGTTGCCTGGTTCTATCACCTGTTCGCCTTGCCGGTTTACCACCGTCATCTTTCCATCATTCAACTTGACGATGGAAAAATCATCATTGCAATCAACAAACTCCCGATACTTTAGTGACTGCATCAGTTCCTCATGGCTCATTACCATCATCATTTCAGAGTCTTGACTAACAGGCATAGTTTCTTGCTTTCCGTACATCAAGAAGAAATTTCTTTCTTTCGGAGTCTCCTTCTTCCTGCCATATTTCAATTTTCCTTCAAATGTAGCCTTCCAGTTCCATACTTGCGATGGCAACCCAAATACCCGATATAGTCCCACGTTATCTATAATCACGCAGTTCTTCTTTCCTTTAGCTACTCGCAATCCTCGTCCCACCATCTGTAGATACTTGGCAAGCGACAGCGTTGGTCGAGCCAACTGTACAAACTCCACATCCGGACAGTCAAATCCTTCCGAGAATATATCCACATTCACTAGTACTTGGATGTCACCTTTCTTGAAGGTTTCAATGTCTTGTTGTCTTTCTGCGGCAGGTGTCTTCGAGTCTATGGCTATGGCTTTTACGCCATGTTCCTGATACAGTTTTGTGATTTTCTGAGCATGAGAAATATTGATAGCATACACGATGCCCTTTCTGTCTTTACCATATTCTTCCAAGCTCCGATAGAGTCTTTCGATGCTTGGCTTTTTATTCAGCAACATATCCATTTCCTTGTTCTGGTAGTCACCATCTGCTCCTCGCTTCTGCAAGGAGTCGATGAGCCGTTGCGTCATACCATCCGATTTGATGCTCACAAAATCGTATGTTGCCAATCTTCCCTTGCTGATAAATTCAGGAACATCCCACGACTGCACCAACACATCAAACAGATCAGTGAATCCCTTACCGTTCAAGCGGCAAGGAGTAGCCGTTAGTCCCAGGAACTTAGCCTTCGGGAATCTCTCCCACATTTCCTTATAGGTCTTGGCAAGGGCATGGTGCGCCTCGTCAATCACTATCATTCCCGGTTCTTCCTCTATCTCGTCATAGTGTCTCATCAGCCACTGAATGGACATCGCCTTGACGGATGACAATAGGGAAGAGGTGTTTGATGCGGAATAGGAGTGGAACTTTCTTACGATTTCGTCTATCTGTGACACCAGCTCTCTTCTATGGGCTACAATCCATACTTTCTCCATTGGATAGTTGCTCACGAAAGAGTCTATGACTGCTGTTAACAGGTATGTCTTACCTGTTCCCGTTGGCATTTGTGCCATCACGGACCGATGAAGGCGCAACGCCTTCTCAATCCGTTCCTTCATATCCTCTTGATAATCAAATAATTTGATTTCCTTCATTTACAATATCAAAGAACCAATAATAATGTTATACCAATTTCATAAATCCGATATACATCAAGGCATCAGCGATGCTCTGCTGTACAGGATTTTCCTTATCAGAAGCCCATGAATATTTCGCTTGGATTTTGCGAAGTTCCTCACGTTTCTCTATATATTGCTTCTCCAGTTGGTTCAGAATCAGCTTGGAAGCTTGTGACATAGGAATCTTGCCAGCCTCTTTGTCCATCACTTCCTGCAACTTGATGTTACATTCCGTCAAACTCTCCAATACTTTGCGGTATTCCATCATGCCGGGAATATCACCTATCTGACTTTCCGTAGTATCTCTTAGTATTGTCCTTACGCAATCAGGCATAAATAACTTCCAAGTATTGCCATCCTCGTATGTCACCACCAAATGAACTTTTTGCATCATAAGATGCTTTTCGTTATTTCTTGGCACTTCAACACACTCGTCAAATTTAAGATTGATAAGTTGAGCAATTAATTTCTGCTCGTCCATCGGAAGTTGGTTGACCGTATAGAAAGGATCATGCTGAAACAATGTAGCAAGTCCTTCCGCCATTTCTCCTTTACGATAGGATGATGGCAAACTTACATTTATCAACCTTGCATGTTCTTGAATCACTTTCTTCGTGTCGTATTCAATCATCATCGCCAAATTGAGCTTATCTCTAAATGGTAAATTCTTCAGTATAACCATAGTATATGTTCTAAATCAAAATAATCAGTTTCTCAGCAATCGCATCAAAGCAGGACGATTGCCGTAATTGTATTCTACCTCCTCCACAAAATCCAAGATGAGTTTCTTGGAAACTTCACAACAAGTGTACATACCCTTGATGTCATCCACGATATAGCCATAACTCTTCGATTTTGCATAACTCAAGTGCTTCCGCAAATCATCAATAATATGCTCGGTATAAGTAGCTTGATCTTCCTCGCTCATATAATGCGCATACTTTTTGAAGAGTGCTACTCGGCTGAATGACATTCTGTTGTCCATCAGAATCTTCAAGAGGCACTGATACTTCTTTTCCTCCACAATCATGTCGCACACTTCGATGCAATCATCATCCGTGATATGTGGAATATCCCCGAAGAGTTTCACAACAAACTCATCCCAATCCTCCTTGGCTACCAACTCTTTCAACTTCTCGAAGTAAGGTCGCTTGTCCACCAAGAACTGACGGAACAATCTGCGGTATTCCTCAATAATACCAACCTTGTCATTACGCTTTTCCAAAATATCAATTTTTTGCAAATGCCAAGACTCTGTGGTATTGTACCCATCATCTCCATACACAGCAATCGCTTTGTCTATCTCTTTCAAGGCATCATTCTTCAATCCCTTTTCAAGAAGTTCATTGATTTTGAAGGAGCAGACATCAGGTACATACTTGTATTCTTCCATGATTGCATCCGTTTCAGACTCTCTACCATGAGTCCGCAGATACTCAATCTTCTTGATGAGCAACTTACCCAACTCTTCAAATCGGAATAGCGAACTCAACTGGTCAAAGTTTTCGTCATTCACCAATCTTTTGTATTCGTGGGTATGATGCTTTATCTGCTTTTCAAGGCCTGCAAGGTATGTATCCGCATCTGCCAATCGGAAGTTAATAGCCTCATGGACATGGTCAAAGAAACACAGGCAATAATCATCGTATGCCTCCATCTTCTCAATCTCAGCCATCTTTTTCTGAGCAACTGCAACAGATTCAATAGGAGTAGCCTCGTCTCTCAGCACTTGTGCCAGTTCTTTCTCCACTTGATAAGTGAAGAAATCATCTCCATCACATTCTTGGTTGTTATACACTTCCAAGCGGCTGTATTCTTCTGCCACAAAGCGCAGAAAGTCCAAGCCGCTTCTCACGGCTTTCCCATTATCCTTGGCATCTACCAAGGACTTGAATTGTTTGTATTTTGTGTAGGATTGTATCATAGCTTGTATGTGTTGTATTATTGTTCGTTATAAAAATAAATGGGTTGGTAATTATTCCAATCAGAATCTGTTAAACCGAATTCTTTCAACCATTTATTCATTTTTATCATGTTTGCTTCTACTACATTTTTATCTACATTCAAGTTCCATTCTTCCATGTTTTTCCCCATAAAATACGGTTTATAGACACGAAGAATCAACAATACTGTTGTTTGAAAATTATGAGAAACAAAGAACTTTTGATATTTCTTATAAGTAACAGCCCAAGAGAAATGCCTAATACACATATCCAAAGCCTGTGTACAATGTTGCATAATAAGATTGGCAATAATCTCATACTCCAACAAGAAGTGGTTGATACCATAAGTACGAACCCCCTTCATTAGTTCTGTTATACCTTCTTCTACTTTGTACGACTCTTGATGTATAAGCTTTTCTTGCAAACTATTCTGCCCGGATATACGAAAATAGAGGTGCTCACATTTTTTTATAAGTTCATCAACTTCTTTGCTATCCTCAAAAGTATTGTAATGTCTTACCAAGAAAAGTTTCATTGAATAAACTTCCGTGCTCCAATCTTGGAAACAGTCTTCATAAAAACGTGATTGTTGAGCCTTTTCCAAAAGAGCCAATTCCGTCTTTATCAGATTAAAGGCTTTTATTTCTGCATCTCCTATGATACGGATATCTCTATCGAATGTATCCACATCAATTGCCTGTGTGCCAGAAACGACAATATGCCCATCTTGTTCATTGATGCCCGTACTCCAAAGATAATCACTCTCTTCCAACAAACTCAAAGCAAGGTTTTCAAAACGCTTGCACTGTCGGGCAACGTGACATACTGCAAGTATCAGACTTGGAGATTTCAGCAATTTCTTGTCTAAATGTTCCAACCAATCATAGAATTTCCGTTTTGGTATGAAGTTTCTCATATTGAACAGAATAAAGACCTGTGGCTCATTCTTAGTATTATCCATAAGGAAATATACCTTTCTAATCTGCTCCTTGCTTAATTCTTTTATGTTTTTAGTTGCAGCAATCAATAACACATTATCGTTATGTGTTATATCTGCACCTTTATCTAAAATGCTATCAATTATTTCATGTGAAAACGAAGCATCATTCATATAAACAACCGCTTGTTGGGCAAAACTATATTTTGTCTCATAAAATTCCCTTTCATTTCGATTCCCCAAATTTTGCTTTTTATACAAAGTCATAAATTCTTTCCTCCAATGTTTAGGATGTACACATTTGATGAATGCGGTTGCATAGATATACAACGTGTTTTTTCTTTCCTCTGATAGATATTCTGAACTGCAAGCCCTAAGTATCTTAACGAAAATATCTGGCAATGCATTTTGTATCGCTTCCGAACTACTGAAACAATACAACTGGGCAACTCGTCTCGAAAAATCTTTATTAGTACATAGAGAAGCTAAATAAAGGCATGGATAAGGATAGAAAGTATAAAGTCTTTCCACAATCCGATAAACATTTTCATTCGAGAACCATCTAGCAAACATATTTCTTGTTACGAATCCTAATTTTACAAGTACCTGCAATATTCGTATGGCTCCCAATGTTACACTGTCAGAACTTCCGAATGTCATTGTTCGTCCGCTACGTCCCAATGGTTTCACCTTCTCTTCTTTTCTTAGCTCTTTCTGTAGTCTCGTGAAATAATCAGAAAGTCGCATGACATCTTTGTTCTTGGAAACAATCTCTTCAATTTTCGATTGTATCGCTTCTGACTTGGCATTGAAGTTTTTATCTCCCCAGAAATATTCATGAAGTCCTAATGGCAATTCCAATGCTACCATATATTCTTGGTCATTGTTGTATTTGTGACTTTCATGAACAGTAAGGATGTTTTCCAACTCTTCAACCTTAACTTTTCTTCTCAATGAAGCCTGTATCATAAAGCGAATCGTTTGATAATATTGACTTTGAGGAGTCCAATGTTTAATCAGTTTATAGCATTTCTCAAAATCAAAATTGAAAAGGCATTGTATAACTTGATTCAATACAGATTGGTCTGTTTTATCTGACTCGTCCGCTATCCATGTATTATTCAAGACCTGACCTTCTTCAATCAAGAGTTTATTGCATTTTTTCAAAGATATGTCATCAATGGATGAGACAAAGTCAGAAATATAAGCCACTTCGTCATCATCGAGTATTATATCCAGAGGAAGGTTGTCTTGGTTCACTGCCATTAAAAAGGATTTACAGATACTTTCATCCATCAGTCTCGTCTTGATAACATTTCTAATTCTTTCCAAAAAATAAAAACGGTAATACTCGAATGGTTTTGACAAGAAAGAAAAAGGATTATCTTTTGTTAGATTCCACACCTTATCAATTTTCTTCTTATCATATACTACCGTATTCTTTTCTTGTAAAGAGTTGTTTGAGTTGAAATCAAAATGTTCCCAAAAGTCATTTGTTATAGACTTGGCAGTCTGCATCTTATTTATATCATCAAAGAATGCTAACAATCTTTCTTTTCGGTCGCTTGCTGTTGGATAGACCTTATATAAATCAACGATTCTTATATAATGATTATGGAGTAACAATTTCTTATCAGGGTCTAATTCCTCGTTATCTACATTGATGAAGTATTTGTTCCAAAAGTTTTCTTCTTTATTTGCGGCAGCTTCTCTATCTACAATATCCTTTACCCAATTTATCCAAAGTAAGAAATTAGGATCATCGCAGGAGAAACCGATGATACAATAAGCATCTTTTAACAAACTTATACGCATCAAGTCAACAAAAGCCTCATGTTTCTGGTTGTATGAGTCATAATCTTCCTGTGCGATGATGTACTGGGTATGATTATCATAATCAAAGCCATAATCTATGTGTTCATCCATGATGTCCAACGTCCTCAGCGAACCATGAAGTTTGAATATGTTTCGTCTCGCATCACCAATGGTTATGTCACCACTCTTTTTCACGACAAAATATGCATCTTGTTTGTGAGTATTCCATTGAATCACAGATTCCAAAATCTGCTGTCTATATAATGATGTAGCATTATAAACTTCATCAAGAATTTCTTTTTTCGTTTTCCCTTTGCAATCTTGAAAATCGTACACTCTCTGAGCCACAGGATTGCTTACTATTTCCTCATATCGTTTTTCCAAATCCTCTTTCAAATCGCTTATTTTATACTCATCAGAAGAATGGTCTTTTAAGGATTCCAAGTCACTTTTCAAACTTGCGACCTTTGACTGAAGTTCGTCAATCTGCTTCAGATTAGAATCACTTTGTCTGATTTTTCTTGCTCGCTCAGAAGTATAAGTTAAATCCCGATATACGTCTAACGCATTGTCATAGTTGAACGTATAGATATTCTTAACCTTCATGTTCAACAAAGTTCGGTGAAGGGACACATCTACATCCTTCAGTACCTCTTTGCCTAACTTTAAATCGTACTTTCCCTCCTCATCATTACATATAAGCACAGGTGTACGCTGTTCGATATATACATCAATCGCCTCATGGTATCCCTTTCGTCTGATATACTCACTGGCAATGCTTAAATAGCCATATTTGTCTATTATTTCCCACTCATTCATATATCCAGAACGCATTTCCTTGGCATACATCTCCAGTATCATATCCTTCAAGAGTTCTCCCCATGTAAGATACTTGTCAGAGATATTCTTGCTAAATCCTGCACCGATGATGAATGACATAGAATGTATGTCACTGCCGATTTTCCTTATATAGTTTTTATTGTTGTCCATAAGCATTTATTAAATATTTTCCCCTTCAAATACAAGGTTATACTGCTTGTAATCATATTCATTCAATTTACTAGCAACGCCATTGAAAGATATCGTAGGTGAAATATTTTTCTGAGCTATACAGCAATCCAGGTACTGCAACCAGAAATTACAAATAGTTTCAAGTTTACTTTCATGATGCGTATCAATGGAACTTATCACTTTTTTCATTTCATCCATCTTAAAGATGGCATTAAAAGGATAATCTTCATTGACTATAAATTTTATTTTATTTGCCCCAACAGAAATATGTGAGACAACATGAGAGAGATATTTTATAGGATATTCAGCAATGGAGCATGTTAATTTATCTTTGGCTTCTAGCATAATATCATACCCATCACTTCCAGATTCAATTGGATCGGCATCGTTCAAGCATCCCAAGACTAAATAAAGGACATCTCCTGCAGATATTTTTCCTGTTTTAAAATACGCCAATCCTTTTTCAAACCTATCCAAACACAATTTCTGTAATTCATTATTATTAAAGACACTATCATCAGCTTCAATGCGATTCTCGCTCAACTGATATAACAAGAGATGGTGCAAAAAGAAACTAGTCGCATTTATATCACCCTCACTTTTTAGAATATCCTCAGCATATTTTTTATATTCATCTTTTGAGGAGAAACCTAATCGCTTCTTTACATTGTTCCAATCATAATAATACATAGCTTTCAAAGCTAATTGAAAAATTTCTTTTTCTTTGGTATAGCGATAACATATCATACAGAGTTTCAAAAAAGCTTTCTGCTGGTCTTTGGTACTTTGATAGTCTTCTATGCTTAATAAGAAATCCTTAATATCCACATAAATACCACGTTTCTTCCAATTGTACGCTAGTTTTCTAACATCTGAATCTTTTATATTTGATTTCAATAATGCTTTTACATCTGAATGATGTAAGCTACTATACTCCAAGTTATAAAAGTAGGTATTAAAACTACGTTTCCAGTAAATATGTTTCAGCCCTTTGCTGTTTAAATCATCCAATTTGCTATTTCTCTTTTCTGGGAATAACTCGCATAAGACATCATAATAACCTTTATAATCAAATTCTTTCTCAGTCTTTAATATATAAATGTTCTTATGGCTATATCCTGTGGATTCAAAACAACTAAGTTTTTTCAGATTCTCATACAACTTGCTATTCGAAAAGCGTATGAGAGCTAGAATGATATAATCTTCAAAATAAACTTCATCCTGTATGGGAATATAAGAAGCACAAAATGTATTCAGAAATCTCTTCACGTCTCGCAAGGAAAGCAAATATCGCTCAGCATAAGTAGAAAACTTGTTAAACGCATGTTGTAAACGTTGCTCATTACAAGCTGTCAGATAGCCTTTATTTGCCATCTTAACCAATTCATTGAGCAAGAAACTCGAGAGTATCTTTTTGTTACTATCTGGCAAGTCTATTTCCATATTGACATATTTGTCAGAGAAATGTTGTTTTTGTGGAATGTAAAGAGAATTTTTAAACATTCCGTTTATATAGTCTTTATCATAGGTCGTTATGAAAATAGTATTCTTGAAAGCTGCATTTTTGGTTATCAACTTAAAGATTTCCATGATTTCATCCGTCATCAACCGATCCAAATCATCAATCATAATAACCATTTTCTTTCCTATGGTAGATATTCCTTCCTGTAGTTTTTCACGACTATCGGTAGCATCCTTTATACGTACTAACCCCAGCATTTTCATCCAAGGAGTGTCATCTGCCAATATGTTGAGATCTTCTATATAATCCTTCATATTCGATTTCATACCTGTATGGTATAAAGAAAGTGAAGAAGCCAAAGTCGATAAGAAATCAGACTGAATACTATTAACGTTAACCGAAGCTCTTGGATTAAAATTAACAACCAAAATACCAGCATCCTCGAGAAGTTCATTTCGCAATAAATTCAAGAAAGAAGATTTTCCTTTTCCCCATGGTGCATTAATACCGATACAATAACTTTTATCAAAACTATTTATTCTTATCGTATGCGCAAGACTTCTAGCCAGTCCAGCATACCGGAATAAATCGTCTTTAGTATCATTTATAGGCTCATCCAAAAGAATCGGAACATAGTCTAAATTGGATTTTTCATTAGATTTCTTTTGAGGTGAATGCCCCTTCTTCCATATTTTACTATTATAAATCTTACCAGAAAAGAAACCGACAAGAAAAGATATATAGAAGATCAAAAAGCTATCAAGTTCTCCAAAAATAAGAATTATTGAGTAATCCTCAGTATTATATTCAAAAAAGAACCTATAATATATGTAGATGATTGTTACTATCAGAAAGAAAAATAGATGTTTTTTATCAACATGCTTGCGTGATAAACAGAACCCCAATCTAATAATAAAGAGAGAAATACATATCACCACACCTTTCAATGATAAAGTATTTTGTAAAGATAAAAATTCCCATAAACATCTAAATACTTTATCATATAATGTTCTTCCTAAAAGAAAAACAATGCATATGAACAATGCTATCTTAAAGAGAAATGATAAGTTGCTATATTCTGTTGCTTTAGATAACAACTTGCGTATTCCTTGAAATTTAATTTTAAAATCATTCATACTCTTTCCTCACAATATATGTCCAAACATTAACTGAAACAACGACGAAACATGGTGTATTCATTGATAGAAGAAAACTTTGAAGGAATCAGATGCTGTCCTTTATCTATCCTCAAATACTCTTTAAGATGCTCAATAATGGAATCATAGTAATCATAGAGGTGTTCACCTTGATTCAAATTAATGAAATTTGTTCTCCAATCACGACTAATTGCGTCATAGTTTAAAGACCATTGTTGCCATCGTGCACCAATCCTCGCTTACGTATTCAGATAATTCTCTTTCTAATTTCTTAATTTGCATTTTACCTGCCTCTTATAGAACAAAAAAAATGCAACTAATCCCTCATCCCCTAAAACCAACTCATTATAGGGTAGGGGAGCATTTCCCAAAATTCATCATTCTTTCAGCCCCTCTCGACATCAGTCGAGGAGCATCTAGGCATTGCTGTATACCCTCCAATCACCCCATAACATACCAGCGGTATGAGAAACGCAATCGCCATACTCCCAGTTGTATCTGCAATATACCCCATGATTACAGGAGCAACCGCACCACCCACTATCGTCATGATGAGTAGGGAAGAGGCCAATTTGGTCTTGGTACCTGCATCCCTCAATGCCAGCGAGAAGATAGTCGGAAACATGATGCTCTCTCCCAGATACAGAGCGAAGAACGCGATGAGAGATAAGGTTCCGCTACATACCACCACAATCAATGTGGCAACAAAGGTGAGGATGGCACAGACCAGCAGCACCAGCCTTGGCTGGACATAATTCATGATGACACCACCAGCCAACCTGCCGATAAAGAACAGACCCATTCCGCCAAAGGCGAGATACAGACTGGCAGTCTGCTTCTCAATATGAATACTCTCCTCAGCATAGTTGATGAAGAAACTGTTCACACCCGTTTGGGCTGCCACATAAAGAAACAAGGTCAGCATACCGAAACCGAATGCCATCACTCGCATCGGCTTTTCCTCCACCATCTCGTTCGTATCCGCCTCATGCGCTCTCCTTGGGTCCGGCAACTTAATCCTTGACAGGACCAGTGCCACAGAAAGCACAAAGATACCCACCAGGGCATAAGGAATGGCGATGTTGACACCCGAGAACAGAAGCTGACCGCCAACCAGCGGTCCTACAATCCATCCGATACCATTGAGCGACTGCGACAGGTTGATTCTGCTCTCCGCCT
>OGPV01001043.1_pt1 | contig 19784 bp, 18 predicted proteins | sample 1553001 | NCBI WGS metagenome assembly OGPV01 (sample SAMEA2580268, study PRJEB22360) | human gut metagenome | biome: human gut; feature: human-associated habitat; material: faeces | place: Denmark | collected 2008/2010
CGTATGTTCGCCCGCCGGCCAAGCCCCCCGGAGGGGCGGGGGGCCATCCGTGCCTTCGAGCGGCGGGCCCGCAGCGAGCACCAGTCGCAGCTCTTCATCGAGGCGCCCTACCGCAACGTGAAGCTCATGGATGAGCTGCTCACGGTCTGCGCCCCCGAAACGCGCCTGACGGTGGCGATGGACCTCACGGCGCCCGGCGAACTGGTCGAGACGCATACGGTGCGCGAATGGCGCGAGCGGCCGCGGCCCGAGATGAACCGTCGGCCTGCCATTTTCATCCTCGGATAACGTATTCGGGCGGTTGGTATGCAATTTGTGCCATAGGAGTCGGAAAATATGAAAAAACACAGATATATGAAACAGGAAAAGTCTAATAACGAAGAGGTTAAAGAGCGCGAAGGGGCTGCTCCCGAGACCGAAACCTCTGCCGGAGCGCAGAGCGGGGGTGCCAATATGGCAGACGGTGCGCAGGCGCCGCATGACACGATGTCAGATGCGGAGGCTGCAGCCGACGGGGAGCAGGCCGCGGAGCAGACTCCCGACCTCGAGTCCGAAATCGCCGAGTGGCGCGACAAGTACCTGCGTCTGCAGGCCGAGTTCGACAACTACCGCAAGCGTACGCTGCGCGAGAAGATGGAGCTGGTCCAGACCGGAGGCCGCGACGTGCTGCTGGCCATCCTTCCGGTGCGCGATGACGTGCAGCGCGCCGTCGAGGCGATGGAGAAGAGCGACGACATTGCGGCGCTGCGGGCGGGCGTCAACCTCATTGCCCAGAAGTTCACCGAGACGTTGCGTCAGCGCGGCGTGACGGAAATCGAGGCCAAGGGCAGCGAATTCGACGCCGATTTGCACGAGGCCGTGGCCAAGTTCGCGGCCGGCGAGGAGAACAAGGGTCGTGTCATCGATGTGGTCCAGACGGGTTACAAGCTGGGCGACAAGGTGCTGCGATTCGCTAAAGTTGTTGTAGGAGAGTAGAACCATGGCAGAGAAAAGGGATTATTACGAGGTCCTTGGCGTAGCCAGGAACGCTAACGCAGACGAAATAAAGAAGGCCTACCGCAAGGCGGCCATCAAGTACCACCCGGACAAGAACCCCGGCGACAAGGAGGCCGAGGAGAAGTTCAAGGAGGCGGCCGAGGCATACGACGTGCTCTCGAATCCCGACAAGCGTGCGCGTTACGACCAGTTCGGCCATGCCGGCATGAGCGGCGCGGCGGGCGGCGGCGCCGGCGGATTCGGCGGATTCGGCGGCGGAGGGTTCTCGATGGAGGACATCTTCTCGCAGTTCGGCGATATCTTCGGCGGCCATTTCGGTGGCGGATTCCGTTCGTCGTCGGGCGGCGGACGGCGTGTGAACCGCGGCTCGGATATCCGTATCAAGGTCCGTCTCACGCTCGAGGAGATTGCCAACGGCGTGACCAAGAAGCTCAAAATCAACAAGACCGTGGCGTGCGACAAGTGCGGCGGAACGGGTGCCAAGGATGCCGGTTCCTATTCGACCTGTTCGACGTGCGGCGGCTCGGGCTATGTGACGCGGGTCGAAAATACCTTCTTCGGCCGCATGCAGACGCAGGGCGTATGCCCCACGTGCGGCGGCTCGGGCAAGGTCATCACGGCCACGTGCGACAAGTGCAAGGGCGAAGGTACGCTGCGCGGCCAGGAGGTGGTCGAAATCAAGATTCCGGCCGGCGTGGGCGAAGGAATGGTCCTTACGGTTTCGGGCAAGGGCAACGCGGCCCGTCAGGGCGGCGTGAACGGCGATTTGCAGGTGCTCATCGAGGAGGAGCCCAACGCCGAACTGGTGCGTGACGGCAACGACCTGATTCATAACCTGAACATCACGGTGACGACGGCGCTGCTGGGCGGCACGGTCGAGGTGCCGACCGTCGACGGACGGGCCAAAATCAAGATAGCCCCGGGAACCCATGCGGGCAAGGTGCTGCGCCTGGCGGGCAAGGGCCTGCCCGAGGTGAACGGCTACGGACGCGGCGACGAGCTGGTGGTGGTCGACATCACCATCCCCTCGAAGCTCTCTTCCGAGGAGAAGCGCCTGGTCGAGCAGCTGGCCGCTCAGCCCTCCTTCCAGCGGGCCGAATCGGTCAAAAATCAGAATATCTTCGAACGGATGAAGAGTTTCTTCCGTTAGCGGACAATAAAAGGCGGGAAAAATTCGTACCTTTACGGGGTAAAGGGCGGATTTTCCCCTTTTTTGTATAACACCCAATTTTAGCAAGCCATGTCTGGATTCGGTCCCTATAAGAAACATCCGAACAAGTTCAACTACATCCCGCGCTATTACGACCCCGAAAAGGAGGCTCGTGAACAGCGGCGGGCCGAACTGCTGGGCGAGCGTTCGGAGGATGCCGGGCGGGAATACCAGCCGGGGCAGTTGATTCGGACCCAGCGTGCGGCCCGTGCGGCGCGTCGGGATGCCGAGGAGCGCAAGGGGCGCAATCAGGTCTGGAAGATGGTGATGGGCGTGGTTGTCATGCTGCTCATCATCGTGTTCCTGTACCCTCGTCTGGCGAACCTCTTTTCGTGGATTAAGTCCTCGTCGCCGGCCCGTCAGGAGCAGGTTGTCTCGACGCCCCGCGAACCGGTCAATGAACTGGACCAGCGCGGCGTGAGCGATGTGGAGTGGCAGGCACAGCCCATTACGGTGGTGCCCAACGATTATCAGGAGGAGTAGCGTAATGGCAGACAGAATCAGACTGTTACCCGAAGTCGTCGCCAACCAGATTGCGGCCGGCGAGGTGGTTAACCGTCCCGCTTCGGTGGTGAAGGAGATGATGGAGAACGCCATCGACGCCGGAGCCACCGAGGTGAAGGTCAATTTCCGGGATGGCGGCCGCGAACTGATTCAGATTGTCGACAACGGATGCGGCATGTCGCCCATCGACGCACGCATGGCCTTCGACCGCCATGCAACGAGCAAAATCAGCTCGGTGGAGGACATCTATGCGCTCCATACCTTCGGGTTCCGCGGCGAGGCACTCGCCTCGATTGCCGCGGTGGCCCAGGTCGAACTGCGTACGCGTCAGGAGGGTGACGAGCTGGGCACGCGGACCGAAATCAACGGCGGGGTCTTCGCTTCGCAGACACCCGTGGCCTGTCCCGTGGGGGCGCAGTTCTTCGTGCGCAACCTCTTCTACAACGTGCCGGCGCGGCGCCGGTTCCTGGACAAGAGCACGACCTCGTCGAATCAAATCCGTACCGAATTCCAGCGTGTGGCGCTCTGCAATCCGAAGGTCGCCTTCGAACTCTACGCCAACGACGCCCCGGTCTACCGCCTTGGGGCGGCGACGCTTGCCACGCGCATCGTCGACGTCATCGGGCGCCACATCAAGCAGAATCTGCTGGAGGTTTCGGCCGAGACCTCAATCGCCTCCGTCAGCGGCTATATCGGCCGGCCGGCAGCCGCCAAGAAGCGCAATACGGAGCAGTATCTCTTCGTCAACGGCCGCTATTTCAAGAGCAGCTATCTCTACAATGCGGTCATGAAGGCCTACGAGAAGCTCATCCCCGAGAACTGCTCGCCCTCCTATTTCCTCTATCTGACGGTTGACCCGGCGCGTGTCGACGTGAACGTCCATCCGCAGAAGACCGAGGTGAAGTTTGCCGACGAGGAGGCCGTGTGGCAGATTGTCAACGCTGCCGTGCGCGAGACGCTCGCCAAGACGGGAGCCGTGCCGATGATGGACTTCGACAGCGACCAGACGGTCGAGATTCCGGTGCTCCGGCGCGGGGCGCTCTACAGCGAGCCTCCCGCACGGTCGAACCTCGACTACAACCCGTTCCGCGAGGAGTACATCGACCCGTCGGCACCCGACCCCAACGAGGAGTTCACGGGTTTCGATGTCCCCTATACAGCTCCGGACTCCCCGGCGGGGGTGGCCGACAGCGCTGCGGCGTTTGTGCCGCGGGGCGCGATGCCGTCGGGACGGGCGGCCGTCGGAACGATGCCGTACGGCGGGGGAGCGGAGGAGTCAGATGCGGCACCCTGGCGGAATATGCCGCTCGGCGGCTCTGCCTTTGCGGGGGAGGATTCGTCGGCCGAGGAGTTCGACGATATTGTCTCGCCGAGCGAGTTGGGCGGTCTGGGGGGTGCGGACGACGCCGCCAGCGAACTGGAGTTCGTCTCTTCGTCCGTCGGCGAGCAGCAGCAGTTGTCGTTTGCCGGCGCGAAGCCCGTTTTTGGGGAGGCATTTCCGCTGGCGGGCGGTTGTGCGGCCGCGCTGTACGGCGGGTGGTGGTCGATTTGCGCCGTGCGCGCGAGCGGGTGCTCTACGAATACTACCTTTCGATGCTGAACTCGGGTTCGGCCGCCAGTCAGCAGCTGCTCTTCCCCGAACACCTGCTGCTCTCCTCCGAGGAGTACGCCCTCCTGGAGGAGAATGCCGTCGAGGTGGCGGCGCTGGGTTTCGACCTCGAATACGGGGGCGACGGGGCCGTCGAGGTGAAGGGCCTTCCGGCCGAGATTTCCGCCGAGGGGGTCGATGTCCTGCTCTACGAACTGCTGCAGGTCTTCGATACGCCGGTTGACGTGGCTGCCCTGCGGCGCGAGAAGATGGCCTCGGTGATGGTCCGGGGCGCCATGAAGCGTACGTCGGCCGCCTTCTCGAAAGAGGAGACGCGTGCGCTGCTCGACCGCCTCGCCGCGTGCGACAGCCCCTGCTTTTCGCCCTCGGGCAAGCACATCATGGCCGAGTTCACGTCCGAAGATATTCGGTCGAGACTCGGTTGACATCGTCGATAAATTGTTACATTTGCAGGTCCGTCCGGCTTCGGCCGGCAGCCGGTTCCGCCGAGGCGGACGGTGACCTTTGGAGAGAAAAACAGATTTGGTTATGAACCGTAATTTCCAGACGCCCCCCGTGGTGCTCAATCTGATAATCATCAACGTGCTGGTCTTCATGGCCACGGCGCTGCTGCCCGTCGGGCGGTGGATTTTCGGCTTCGGCTCGCTCTTCTGGCTGGGCAATCCGCTCTTCCACACCTACCAGTTCGTTACCTACATGTTCCTGCATGCCAACATCGAACACATCTTCTTCAACATGTTCGCCCTGTGGATGTTCGGCCGTACGCTCGAATACGAACTGGGCTCGCGCCGCTTCCTGATTTACTATATGGTCTGCGGCATCGGCGCGGCGTTGATTCAGATGTTCGCGGCGTGGCTCTCGGGCGAGTACTATATCCAGCTGGTCGGCGCCTCGGGTGCCGTCATGGGACTGCTGCTTGCCTTCGGCGTCATGCATCCCAATGCGACGATTGTGCTGCTCATACCGCCCATTCCGATGAAGGCCAAGTGGTTTGTCGTCATCTACGGCGTCATCGAACTCTTCCTGGGCTGGACCGGCTACGGCGGCAATGTGGCCCACTTTGCCCACGTGGGCGGCATGCTGTGGGGATTCTTGCTGCTGCACTACTGGAAACGTCGCGGCAACATCTATTTCTGACTCTGAATCGAACAAGCCATGGCCGAATATTACGACGGATACGGAAGCCGCGACGGCAACAAGCGGAGCCGTCGCAGCGTATTGATGCTGCTGCTCGATGCCCTGATGACCATTCTGGCCTACGGAGGCGTCGTGGCGATGGTGCTGACGTTGTGTGCCCCCTACGTCAACCCTGCCAATTCGCGGATATTTCCGATTCTGGGGCTGGGAGCCCCGCTTACCTATGTCGCCGTTGTGCTGTTGGCCCTCTATTGGGTCATCCGCTGGCGGTGGGGGCGTGCCGGCATGCTGCTTGTCTGCGTCGTGGCCGGACTCTTCCGACTGAACCTCTACTACAAGCCCGATTTCCGCCGGGCCTACGATTCCGACAATTACGGCCGCCGGGTCTTCAAGGTGCTCACCTACAACATCCGCGGGTTCTACCTTCCCCGGTCGGGATGGCAGGAGGAGCACATTGCCGGTTTCCTGGGCGAGCAGGAGCCCGATATCATCTGCTTCCAGGAGTTCAACCATCAGCGCGCCGCCGAGGACGAGTCCTTTGCCCAACTGGCCGGCCGCTACCGGATGACGCTCGGCAACCGCACCGAGGAGCAGAACCGTGCCGAGCGGGGCGGCCAGCAGGCCATCCTCAGCAAATTCAGGATTCTGCGTTCGGGAACCATCATTCCCCGCACCTCCATCTGGGCCGACCTGCTGGTAGGCGATGATACGGTCCGGGTCTTCAACAACCACCTCCATTCGACCGAAATCACGCCGCGCGACGCCAAATACCTCACTTCGCACCGCTATGTTTCGGATACGGCGCGCGAGGAGAAACTCCGCAGCATCATGTACCGTCTGCGGAAGAACAGCGTGCTGCGGGCCGAGCAGGTCGATACGATTCGCAGCGTGATGGCCGCAACGCCCTATCCGATGATTGTCTGCGGCGACTTCAACGATACGCCCATGTCGTTCGTCTACCGGCAGATGTCCCGCGGGCTCAACGATGCCTTCAGAAAGTGCGGTCGTGGCTATTCCTATACGTTCCGCGGCTTTTTCAATACGCTGCGCATCGACTATGTGCTCAGCTCCGATGCCCTTGCGGTACGCTCCTACGAGGTCCCCGAGGTCGGTTATTCGGACCACCTCCCGGTCGTCGTACGGCTTGAGCGAAGCGAAGAAAACGACTAAAACCAAACCCATATGATTCTCGACACACTGCAGAACAGCGCGCTCTACAACGCCATCTCGCCCCGCATGGCCCGGGCCTTCGAACTTATTGCCGGCACCGACTGGACGACCGTCGAACCCGGTATCCACGAACTCGACGGACGCGACATCTATGTCAACGTGATGGATGTCGAGCTGAAGCGTCCGGGCGACGCCAAGCTGGAGGTGCATGACGCCTATATCGACATCCAGGTGCTCGTCCGCGGCGAGCGGGAGGCTTTCGGCTGGAGCCCGCGCTCGGACGTGCGCAAGCCGCTGGGCGAGTTCGACGTCGAAAAGGATATCCGCTTCTACGACGACGAGCCGCAGTGCTACTATACGCTGCGCCCGGGGCAGTTCACGATTCTGCTGCCCGAGGACGCCCATGCGCCGATGGTGGGCGAGGGTGCCATCCGCAAGATTATCGTCAAGGTCCGCAAGTAGGCGCCCGCACGCTTGTCCGACTGCCCCCCCCAAGCGGTTTCCGTCTCCGCCCGTTGCGGCTTTGCTCCGCATGGCCGGGACAGGACCGGAAGAGGGCCGGAGCGGCCCTGCGGCCGGGGAGGGTTGCACCTCCGCCATGCCGACCCGGTCGTATTGCAGCATCATGGGTTCCGCTGCCCGGAAGGGTGGCGGAACTTTTTTCTCCGCGGGGACAGGGTAGGACGGCGGATGCGTGAAAAAATCCGTACCTTTAGAGACGACAGGATGCGGCTCGGCAAAAAAATCAAACGAGTTTGCTTTTTCTGTGCTCGCCTTTCACTATCTTTGAAGAAGACAGGATGCGGCTCGGCGAAAAAATCAAACGAGTTTGCTTTTTCTGTGCTCGCCTTTCACTATCTTTGAAGAAGACAGGATGCGGCTCGGCGAAAAAATCAAACGAGTTTGTTTTTCCGCGCTCGCCTTTCACTATCTTTGAAAAAAACGGAGCCGCCCGGCGGTGGCTCGAATCCTTGAAGCGATGATGAACCCTCTTCTGAAAACGCTCTTTGCAGCCCTCATGCTGGGCTGCGGAGCCTGTGGCGTCCCCTCCGACGAACCCGTGAGCGCGTTGCTGTTCGCCCCCGGCGACGGAGGCTCGAAGTACTACCGTATCCCGGCGCTGGTGACGGCCGACGACGGCTCGCTGGTTGCCGTGGCCGACCGGCGGCTCGAGTCGATGGGCGACCTGCCCAACAAAATCGACATCGTCATGCGCCGCAGCACCGATGGCGGGCGCACCTGGTCGCCCGCAAGCCCGATTGTCGAGCACCGCGGCGAGTGCGGCTACGGCGATGCGGCGCTGGTCTCCGATGCGCGTACGGGCGAGCTGCTCTGCATCTTCGCTTCGGGCCGCGGTATGTGGGACACCACGCCCGAGACGCCGATTGACATCAATGTCTGCCGGAGCGGCGATTTCGGCCGTACGTGGTCCGAGCCCGAGCGGGTGACGCCGCAGCTGTGGGGCTCGGCCTGCCCCAATCCCGTCTCGAAGGGGTGGTACGGGGCCTTTGCCGCCTCGGGCCGCGCGCTGCAGCTGCGCGACGGAACGCTGCTCTTTGTCGTGGCGGCCCGCACGGGCGAGGCTTTTCCGCCGCTGGCCAACTACGTCTGCATGTCGGAGGACGGAGGCCGTCACTGGACGCTGCTCCCCACACCGGCCGACATGAACGGCGATGAGGCCAAACTGGTCGAGCGCGCCGACGGCAGCTGGCTGATGAGCATCCGCAATCCGGCCAAGGGACGCCGCAAGTATGCCGTCTCTGCGGACCGCGGAGCGACCTGGAGCGAGCCGCGCCGCTGGGAGGATATGCCGTCGCCCGCCTGCAACGGCGATATCGTGCGCTATACGCTGCGCACCGACGGATTCGAGCGCGACCGGATGCTGCACTCCATACCGCTCGATTCGGCCGAGCGGCGCAACGTCTCGGTGCTGCTCAGCTACGACGAGGGGCTGACGTGGCCCGTGCGGCGGACGGTGTGGAGCGGCGATGCGGGCTATTCGTCGCTCACGGTGCTGCCCGACGGAGACATAGGGCTGCTGACCGAGGTCGGCAACTGGGAGCGCGGCTTCGAAATCTACTTCACGCGTCTTACGCCCGAGTGGCTCACCGAAGGGGCCGACTCCTACCGGTAGCCTCGGACGGCTCTACGCACGAGGGGCAGCGACCTCAGGTCGCTGCCCCTCGTATTGTCGTATGGTTGCGGCCGAAGCCCGGGAGCCGGCTATTTGCCGATGGCGTAGTAGCGGAACCCTTCGGCGATGACCTCCTGCTTGTCGAAGATGTTGCGTCCGTCGACCATGATGTTGTCGCGCATCGCCTCGCGCAGCCGCGACCAGGTCGGCATGCGGAACTGCTTCCATTCGGTCATCAGCGCTACGGCGTCGGCCCCTTCGGCCGCTTCGTAGATGGAGCGGGTGTAGCTGACCCAGCGACCTGGGTGTAGACGACCCGGTCCCCGATTCGGCGGCGGCATTCGTCCATCGCCACCGGGTCGTAGACCCGCACCGTGGCGCCCGCCTTGAGCAGCAGGTCGATGACCACCAGCGCCGGAGCCTCGCGCATGTCGTCCGTCTCGGGCTTGAAGGCCAGGCCCCACAACGCGACGGTCTTGCCCTTCAAGTCGCCGAGCGCCTTCGCCAGTTTCTCGTAGACGATGGACTTCTGTCGTTCGTTCACCCGCTCGACCGCCTCGATGACCTCCATCGTGTAGCCGTATTCGCGACCCGTGTGGGCCAGGGCCTTGACATCCTTCGGGAAACAGGAGCCTCCGTAGCCGCAGCCCGGATAGAGGAACTTGGTGCCGATGCGTGCGTCGGCGCCGATGCCCTTGCGGACCATCTCGACATCGGCCCCCACGTGGTCGCAGAGGTTGGCGATGTCGTTCATGAACGAGATGCGGGTGGCCAGCATGGCGTTGGCGGCGTATTTGGTCATCTCGGCCGAGGGAATGTCCATGAACAGGACGCGGTAGTTGTTAATCAGGAAGGGGCGGTAGAGCTTGGACATGAGCGTGCGCGCCCGCTCGCTCTCGACGCCCACCACCACGCGGTCGGGCGACATGAAGTCCTTGATGGCGGCACCCTCCTTGAGGAACTCGGGATTCGAGGCGACGTCGAACTCCACCTCGCAGCCGCGGAGAGCGAGCTCCTCGCGGATGATCTCCTTGATTTTGCGGGCCGTGCCCACGGGGACCGTGCTCTTGGTGACGAGCACCGTGTATTTGTTGATGTTGCGGCCGAACGTGCGGGCAACCTCGAGTACGTACTGCAGGTCGGCCGAACCGTCCTCGTCGGGCGGCGTGCCCACCGCCGAGAAGACTACCGCGACCTGGTCGAGACACTCCCTGAGGTCGGTGGTGAAGTGCAGCCGGCCGGCTTCGGCGTTGCGCGTGACGAGCTGGTCGAGCCCCGGTTCGTAAATGGGGATGACGCCCCGGAGCAGGCCGTCGATTTTTTCGCGGTTGGTGTCCACGCAGGTGACATCGAGCCCCATCTCTGCGAAGCATGCGCCCGAGACCAGACCCACGTAACCGGTTCCTACGATTGCGATTTTCATTGGATTGTCGTTTTTACGCCGCCGTATGCCCGTCGGGAACCTCCCGGCTGCGGCCCGGCCCGTTCGGAGCGGGCGTGCGGGCCGGCTCTTTCCGGTAGCGGGACGAGGCTGCGGCATCGGACAAAAATAGCTCATATTCCCGATATTTGCAAATCGGCCGGGCGGCTCGCCGCCACCGGCGAAAACGGCCGCCGGTCAGCTGCGGCCGTCGGTGTGCGTGTGTCGTGCAGGCGTTGTGCCGCCGGGGCTTCCGCGTTGCGCGGCGGACGATGCGACTCGACCCGACCTGACTCGACCTGATTCGGCCTGGCCTGGCCCGGTTGGGCCCGACTCAACCCAGAACCCGGCCTGCCCGGCCGCTCCGATGAAGCCCGCCCCCCGGTTAGTGCGGATAGAGCGGATTGCCCGTCTCGTCGACATCGACCCAGTCCGTGACGCCGACCGACGGGAAGGTGACCGTGTTGGCGTCGATAACGGCCAGATACCGGTACGAGTTGCCGGCCTGCAGCTGGCCGTCGGGGACGGGGACCTGCACGGTGTAGCTGTGGGGCGTGGGGTCGTAGTTCATGTTGAGCGAGAGGGTGAGCGTCATCGGCGAGGTGGTCTGCAGCGGCAGCATCGTATATTGGAGCCGCATGCCGTTGATGCCCATCGAGGCGGGTTGCGTGGCGTATTCGGTGGCCGGGGTGATGACCCCCGTGGTGAGGTCCATGCTTGCGCCCGGTTGCGGGACGGTGATGGTCGCCGAGGCGATGGACTGCAGCACGACGCCCGTCCCCGCCTCGATGTCGAAGCAAACCTGCGTGGCCGAGTGGTTGAGCACAATCGGCACGGTCACCTGCGAGCCGTTGATTTCATAGTCGGCGCATCCCCACCAGAGGTAGTCCACACCGTTGGCGAGCGCCGTGGAGGTTCCCATCTGGAAGGTCGGGGGAACGGTGTCGGTGTTCGTCGAGACGGCGTAGAAGTCGAATGTGCCGTTGCTCAGATACATCTTGTAGCCGCTGTTGCCGGTCAGCGTTCCGGCCTGCTGGGCCGAATAGGTGCCGCGCGCTATCGGTGAGGTGGAGTGGGTCTCGTCCGTCCCTCCGTGGTAGGCGAATATGCGGACAACGGTTCCGGCTGCGATGGGGGACATCGAGCGGGTCATGTCGAGGCTCTCGACCGTGGCGTGGAAGCCGACGAGGTTGTCGGCTGTGGTCGTGCCGCTCCCCGAGGAGTCTTCCGACGAGCCGCCCGAGGAGGTGTTGCCCCCTTCGTCGATGGTGATGGTCGTCTTCGAACATCCGTTCAGAAGCAGCGCTGCGGCGGCAAGCAGCAGAAAACCGATGAAGCTGTTTGTTTTCATGGTGTGCGGTTGAGATAAATTGGGAATGAATGAATCGTTTCCCGCCTTGTCGCAACATCTGTGCCGCGAAGTCCTGTGCCGCTGTTCCGTTTGGGCCGACCGATTGCCGCCGGCGGCGTCCTCCCGGATGACGGAAGCGGGGGACGAACCGTCTCGTCCCCCGCTTCCACATCTCCGGCCATGGGGCCGCTGTGCCTATGGCAGCTGAAGCTCGATGGCTTCGACCAGCTCCGCGAATGTCTCGGGCGTATAGCCGGCGTGGCTCGCCACCACCGTCCCGTTGCGGTCGACGAGTATGTTGCGCGGGACGTATTTCGTGGCGTAGAGTCCGTAGATGCTTCCCTCGGGGTCGACCCCTATCGGGAAGTCGTAGCCGTTGCCGACGGCGAATTCGGCCACCGTCCCGACTGCCTCTTCGCGCGCCACGGGCAGAAAGCGGAACTCCCGGCCGGCGAAACGGTCGATGATTTCCTGCTGCACGACCGCCATTTCGCGTCCGCATTCGGGGCACCACGTGTTCCAGAAGGTAAGCAGTACGACCTTACCGCGCAGCGCCGAGAGGGTCGTCGTGCTGCCGTCGAGCATTGTGACGGTAAAGTCCGGGGCCTGTTCGCCGGCATGCACGAGTGTCGTGGCCGCGATGTCGTCGGACTCTTCGTCGCGGATGCATCCGACGGCAAGCAGCAGAAGCAGGCCGAAGGCCAGCCATCGTCTGATATGTGGTGTTGCTGTCATCTCTTGTTGCCTTTTATGGTACGGATTTCTGACCTGGCTGCAGGTCCCATCCTGCAAGATACGAAGTTTTTCCGTAAAAGCCGAGCATCTTCCGATATCCATATACGATTCCGCCCGGTCGGCCTTTTGCCGCAAAATGGCTTGTTCTGTATTCCGTCCCGATTTCTAATGAATAAAATATCTTTTTAACACGCTGATATTTAGCGTGTTAAAAAGTGAGGGGGGGGGGATTTTTTCATTTTTAGGCGACTTTTTGCTTGCTTTTTTCACTATATAGTCTTAAATTCGTAAGACAAAAACGTTCATGGGGATGAACAGTTCGATGATGTAATGGGAGAAACGGGCGATTTGTTGGATGTCGGACTGAGTGAAACAGAATTGGGGGCTATGTTCGAAAAAGTTTTTTATTCTATCGCTCATTTTGTCTTTATCCTGCACCTGCTTTTTGCATGTGTGCTGTGGCTTCGTGCCCACGGCAGCGCGCGACTGCGTGCGCTGGCGTTGCTGATGGGGCTTCTCGCGCTGTTTTCCTTCCTGAAGCTCTGGCCATTCGGACTTCAGCTGCTTCCGCTTGACCTCAGGCCTTCGCTTGGGGGCGGATTGCTGACCATGATTCTCTGTCTTGTCCCGCGTCTGAGGTTCTCGTCGCCCGGTGAGATTTTCCGGGGGCGGCTCTATATCCTGGCTCCGGCCCTCTTCCCGTTTGTCCTTTATGGCGTGGCGCTGCTCTTCGGCGTGCAGTTCCAGACGGTGGAGTCCACCTCGGAGGTGTTTGCTCAGATTGCACGGCCCGACGTGTGGGTGCGTCTGGCGATGTCGCTGCCGGTGTTCTGGTATGCCATCCGTTCGTTCCGGATTCTGCGCCGCATGGGCGATGCGCATCTTTCGGACCTTTATGCCTGGAGCTGTCTGTTGCTCATCCCCTGCTTTTTTGTCGTTGCTCTCGACGGCTCGATGCTGTCGCAGTTGTGCGTACAGCTCTATTTCCTGCTCTTCAACGGCCAGGTGGTCTATTCGGCACTCTTTGACAAGGATGCCCCGACAGCTCCGGACGCTCCGAAACCTTCGTCCGCCCCGTCCGACAGGGCGGAGGAGGATGCGGCGGAGTCGGTCCGTCGGCAGGATGGCGGCGAGGGAAGGTCGGACGAGCCTGCTTTCGGCCATGATGTCCCGGAGCATCCCGCCGTTGCCGAACAGCCGACGGTCGTTGTTGCGCGGAACCCGCTTTTCGAGCGTCTGGAGCACTATATGCATCACGAGGAGCCGTGGCGTAATCCCGAACTTACGCTGGCCGATGTCGTCACCCACCTCTATACCAACCGCACCACGCTCACCCAGGTCATCCGCGAGGCGGGTTACGGCGGGTTCAAGGATTATGTGGGATTCTATCGCATCCGCGAATTCAAACGTCTGGTCGGACAAGGCAAAGTGGAGTCTCTGGAGCAGGGATTCCGCATGGTGGGATTCCGCTCCAAAACGACTGCGTTCCGTCATTTCTCCCGCCTCGAGCAGATGACTCCGATGGAGTATCTGCGCAACAATGCTCCGTTGGACTCCCTTTGCGAAGATTAGCCCTGTTTTTTGTGCGTTTGAGACTATATTGTTTTTTTGATACGGACGTGGCACTATTTTTTGTCTAAACGGAACCAAAATATTGTCGTTTTTTCTATTCCCGAAGAAAACGGAATCGTAATTTTGTCGAGCAAAGGACCTGCAATGGGAGACTTTCTCGTTGCGGGCAGTCTACTATTCGAAATTCGAAAGGGATATATGAAAAAAATTCTGTCCATTTTCATCTTTGCGGCCGTGTGCGGCGGTCTCCATACGGCAAGCGCTCAGCAGGCGGAGCCGGCAGCGCGCGTGGAGAAGGTGGCCGTCAAGACCAACCTGCTCTATTGGGCCACCACGACGCCCAATGCCGGATTCGAGTTCGGCCTCGGCAAGAAGACGACGCTCGATATCTCGGGCGGATACAACCCCTGGACGCTCGACAAGGGCGACAACCGCAAGGTGCGTCACTTCGTTGTCAAGCCCGAATTCCGTTATTGGCTGTGCGAACGTTTCCAGGGCCATTTCTTCGGCGTGCATGCCGGATACGGCGAATATAATATAAGTGCGGTGCACATTCCGCTCGTCGAGACCTCGCGCGATAACCGTTACCAGGGTTGGGGCGCCGGCGTGGGTATCTCCTACGGCTATTCGTGGATTCTGGGCCGCCGCTGGAACCTCGAGGCGACCATCGGCGTGGGATACGTCTATTTCGACTACAAGCGCTACGATTGCGTGACCTGCGGTCCGTTCCGCAATGCGGCGAGCAAGCACTATTTCGGTCCGACGAAGCTCGGCATTTCGTTAATTTACATGATTAAGTGATGAAGACGCTCAAGTATGCCATGGGCGCGGCGTGTGCGCTCTTTCCCCTTTTCGTCTGGAGCCAGAACCGGCTCGAGGTTGCCGGGCAGCAGGTCGAGCGCAACCGCAAGCAGGTTACCGTACGCTTTACGGTGGAGTCGCGCGAAGGCGTCCCGGCCCGCGACTACAAGACGGTGCTGAGCCCCTATCTGTTCGCCGACGGCGATACGCTCTATTTGACCCCCGTCGAGATTTCGGGACATCGCCGGATGCTCCGCGAGCGGCAGGAGAGCCTGCTGCGCGGCGACGATGCGGCAGCGTCGGAACTTTTCCGCGGCGAGGCGGGCTCGTCGCTCGACTACAGCTGCACGGTCCCCTACGAACGCTGGATGAAGCAGGTATCGCTGGGCATCGGCCAGCACTGCGTCGGCTGTGGCAAGAGTAGCCCGCTGGGCCGAGTGGTCGAACTTTCGGACGTGACGCTCTACGAGACGCCCGAACCCGTCATGTCGCTCGAGGCGCGCCGTGCCCCCGTGCTCAAGGAGGCCAACCGCCGCTGGCTCTTCTCCAAACGCGACATGGTGGTCCACTACGAGGTGGCCAGCGCCTCTATCGATATCGAAGCCTTCGACAATGCCGCGACGCTCGATGAAATCATTGCTGCGCTGCACAAGGTGCTTGATGACCGCGACAGCCGGCTTAACCGCATCGAACTCTCGGGCTTCGCGTCGCCCGAAGGCCGCCTGCAGTTCAACGTGGAGCTGAGCGAGAGGCGCGCCGTTGCACTCCGCGACTATCTGATGGCCGAAATTCCCGAACTGCAGAGCGACAATTTCGAACTCATCAACGGAGCCGTCAACTGGGAGGGACTGCGGCGCAGGGTCGAAGCCTCCGACATGCGTTACCGCGACGAGGTGCTCGACATCATCGACAACGTTCCGGCCGACAAGGGCCGCAACCACCAGCTCATGGCGCTGCATGCCGGCGAACCCTACCGCTACATGATGAAGCACTTCTTCCCCGAGTTGCGCAACGCCTGCTACATCTCCGTCTACTACGACGTGCTGGAGGACAGGGTGGCCGATACGGTCAACCGGGCGACGGCGCTGATTCGCGAAGGCAAGTATGCCGAGGCACGCGAGTTGCTGCGCAGTGTCGAATCCGACCCCCGCTCCTTCAATGCCGTCGGCGTCAGCCTGATGATGCAGGAGCAGGAAGAGGAGGCGCGCACGTGGTTCGAACGGGCGCTTGCCGAGGGTGAACCCTCCGAGCAGGAGGCCGTGCGCGAGAACCTGCGTCAAATCGAGAACTATTGACCCTGATTTCCGTGCGGCGGATTGTGGTGCGGACCGCAAGGTTCGTACCCCGGGGAGACCGTCACCGGGAGAAGAGGGTAGCTGGAGAACGAAACAAACAGACATACAATAATATCCAACATTCAATAACCAATTAATTAACGTTACACTTATGAAAAAACTTTTATTCGGTATCATGGCTGTGGCCATGATGGCTTCTTGCTCCAACGAGGAGAATCTCGGCGGAGAACCGGCAACGGGTGAAGTGAAGAAGGTATCGATTGTCGTGAAGAACGCGGCTCTGACGCGTGCCTTCGCCGACGCTGAGGATACGCCGGTTGCCAACAACCTGAAGTTCTTCTTCACTACGTCGAGCGGCGTGATTACCAACGTGTTTGACGAGGCTTCGGCTGCCTCTACCTACGGTCCCTACGAGGTTGCGACCAGCGCTCAGAAGCTCTACGTTGTAGCCAACGCCCAGGGCGTAGCCACGATTTCGGCTACCAAGGGTGAGAACATCAGCGCCGTTGAGGCTACCGTTTTCTCGCTCGAGAACCAGACCATCGAGGGCGCCGTTCTCTATGGTTCGAACACCACGGCCTTCGAGCTCGACACCGATGCCGGTGCCAACCACTACAAGACATCGGTTCAGATTGCTCCGAGCGTAGCCCGCATCCAGATTGCCAAGGTTTCGTCGAAACCCGTTCAGGGCGACGCCATTGTAGCCGGCGACGTGAAGGGCTTCACGCTCAAGGGCATCTATGTGGACCACTACTACCAGAACGCCACTATCGGCGGCGAGGGCGATACGATGGTAGACCTCGACTGGTCGGGCGCGCCGTCGTTCTCGAGCTGGATGTGCACCGAGTTTGAGCCTGCTGCCACGGCTGCCCTTCAGGGTGTCAATGCCGAGGTTGTTCCCGCCGAGAAGAACTACTGGGACTATGCCGTAGCAGCCGGTGAGGCTTCGCACATCGTGCTCCACCTCGAGACGGTTACCCGTCGCGACGTGCTCGACACCGACGATATCGTGGAGAACGACCAGTATGTCGAGGTGCTGGCCTTCAACAAGACCGGTTCTCCCGTGACCACCTTCGAGCCGGGTACGATTTACCGCATCAGCAACATCCAGTTCTCGACCGACAACCTGACTCCCGAGCCGGGTATCAAGGCCAAGCACGTTACGGCTACCGTCGAGGTGCTGAAGTGGTACGTCGAGGAGATTACTCCCGAGTTGTAGTACAAAACCGACTGATTCATACGGTCTGCGGAGCGGCGAGCTCCGCTCCGCAGACCTTTTTTTTTCAACGTCTTACGTTTAGTTTCGCACGAATGTCAATGAGCTGTAAAATAACCGGAATCGCCCTTACGCTGCTGCTGTCGGGTGTCACGGGGTGCATCAGGGAGGACCTTTCGGGTTGTCGTCCGGGGGTCGGCGTGGTGTACGAATATTCGCTGAATACCGAGCAGGAGAATCTCTTCGGCGAGGAGGTGGGCAAGGTGACGACCTATGCCTTCGACGAAGAGGGAATATTCGTCGGTTCATACTCCGACGCGGGCGAACATCTGACCAACGATTTCCGGATGGTGCTGCCGCTGCCCGACGGCGTCTATACGCTTGTGGTATGGGCCGGACCTCTGGGCGATTACATTGTGGGGGACAACTCCACGTCCGATTTCTCCGAACCGGAGGTCGGAAAAACCCGTATCGGGGATTTCATGTTGAAATACCGCTCCGACGAGCTGACCGTGGGCTCGAAGGTCGATGACCTGTACCACGGTATCATCGAAGGGGTGGTCTCCGACTATACGCGGAGCAACACCTATACCGTGTCGCTGACCAAGAATACGAGTGACGTGAGCGTCACGCTGGTCGATACGACACCTGGAACTACGACCGACGGCTCTGCCGCAGGTCGGGCGGACGACCGTTTCGAGGTCTATTGCACCTCGGCCAACGGACGCTACAATGCCGACAATACGCTGGGGGACGGTGCCCTCACTCTGACATATACTCCCTACGACCGCACCGACGAGGGGCAGGAGAGCCGGCAGACCATGTCGATGATGCGCCTGATGGCCGACGGCTCGTGCCAGTCCGTGCTGGTGGTGCACGACAAGGAGCAGAATACCGATATCTACCGCAAGCCGCTCGTCGACGCGATTATGGAGAATCCCGGGTTTGCGACCCAGGAGGACCTCGACCGCGCGGACCAGTTCGATTTCCGAATCAAGCTGGAGATGAACGTGGTTGCCGAGGTGTGGATTAACGGCTGGAAAATCGTCGAAATCACACCGGAACTTTAAACAGCTAACAGGCGGATTCTATGAAACACGCATTGAACATAGGAATGTGGCTGCTCGTGGCCTTTTCGGCCGTCTCGTGCCAGAAGGAGCGGGCCGCGTCGGACGGCGAACGCGAAGTGTTCGTTTCGCTCGACACCCGGGCCAGTGACGAGAACGTCACCTCGGGCGACAATACGTTCCAGAGCCTCGTCTTCTACTTCTTCACCGACAGTGGGGAGAACAGCAAGGCCATTTTCCGGAGTTTCCAGCCCGGACGGGATACCTACGAGGAGGTTTTCCGTCTGCCCAACGAGGCGACGCGGGTGGTGGTCATCGCCAATTATGAGGACTGCGACCTGGAGCGTACGCTCTCGCTGACGATGAACTACGACGAGCTGACGCAGCTCATCGCCACCAAGTCGCTCGACTTCCAACCCGACCAGCTGCTCATGCTGGGCGAGGCCGTGGTGCCCCAGAGCGGGCAGATGAACATTCAGCTCGTGCGTATGGTGGCCCGCGTCGACGTACACGTCTTCGGTACGCAGGAGCTGGTCACCGGCCGTACGGTCAGGGTGCGCAGCGTGAGCCTGGCCGGACAGGTGCTCAATACGACGATGATTCCGGGTGACGCAGGCATGCCGGCCGACCTCGTTACGCGCAACCGGCTGAAGGACGAGCTCGACTACACGGTGGTGCAGCGTCCGGCCGAGGTGACCTCGGCGGTTGTTCCGGCCGCACGCTTCTATTCGTTCCAGTATGCTCCTGCAGCGGGGGCGGCGGAGAGCGCTCCCGAGCTGACCGTCGTGCTCGATGTGGACGGGCTCGAAATGACGCGCACGTGCCGCATCGCCGATGCCTCGCATCCCGACGGCAAGCTGCTGCGCAATACCATCTACCGGGTGCTGGCCGAGGTCAAGTCGTCGGGTATTTCGGTTTCGGTCGATGTGCTCGACTGGGAGACCGAGGATTCCGACATCGAGTGGGGCGACATCTCGACGGCGACGTTCGAGTGCGGTCCCATGACGCCTCCCTCTGCCGGAGACGGCGAGCTTGTGGTGGTCTATGACCAGATTCCCGGCGAGGCCCGCATGCAGTCGTTCGAGTTCAACATCTCGGCTCCGGTCGGAGCGCTGTGGAACGCATCGCTCACCAATTCGACCGATTTTGCCTTCTCCAGCATCAACGGAGGCGTGCAGAACGGTGTTGTGATTACGGGCGGCCAGCCGGCCTATATCCGCGTCATGGCCACTTCGCCCTACCGTCAGATTACCGATGCCGACGGTATGCCGACCGACCCGTCGACGCAGCTGGTTATCTCGCTCCAGAAGGCGGGTTCGTCGGATTTCGAGGCGTTGCTGATTAATCCCGACCTGCTCTACGGCAGTGCGGACCCGCATGTATACACGATTGTCCAGAAGGAACAGTAAAGTACAAGGAATCTTTATGATACGGATATATCGATATGCGACAATACTCGCGATTGCGGGCTCTCTGGCGCTTGCAGCCTGCTCTACGGAGGAGCCTCAGTCGCAGGTGCGTCCGGCCGACGGGCGCATCTACCTGCCCTTCCCCACCGCTTCCATAC
>OGPV01001044.1_pt1 | contig 19781 bp, 9 predicted proteins | sample 1553001 | NCBI WGS metagenome assembly OGPV01 (sample SAMEA2580268, study PRJEB22360) | human gut metagenome | biome: human gut; feature: human-associated habitat; material: faeces | place: Denmark | collected 2008/2010
ATTGACAATATTTTCCGTTTCTCCCAGGCGGGGGCGGCCGCCGGGCGAGAGGAGCGTCTCCTGTGCCGTGCAGGCTGCACCGGCCAGCAGCGCAGAGATATATAAAAATATTTTCTTCATGGTTCGGTCTTGTTATTTACGTTTGAATTCTACGATCAGCGCCTGCCGCGGGCCGACCGTGGTGGTATCGTCCACCTTCGTGGCTTCGCCCGTCAGGACGTTGCGCCCGTCGCTCAGCCCCGAGGCGATCTCGGCATAGTGCGACCACGGCACCTGTTTCTTGCCCCGCGAGTTGTTGATGAAGACGAATACCGCGTCGGTGTCGTCATAACGGAAATAGGCGTAGGTGTTGTCGCGCGAGAGGAAGTGCATCGTGCGGCCGTTGTGGATCACGGGCTTCGACTTGCGCCATTGGAAGAGCCGCTGCGTGTAGTCGAAGAGCCCCGCCTGTACGGCATCGCGCTGCGCCGGGTCGAACAGGTTCACCGCGTCGCCCTCCCAGCCGCCGGGGAAATCCACGCGCAGCCCGCCGTGTCCCTGCGAGAGGTCTTTCGAGGTGAACATCATCTCGTCGCCCGAGAATATCTGCGGGATGCCGCGCATCGTGGCCAGCATCGCCATCGAGAGTTTCAGCCGGTCGGGGTTCCCGCGTACGATGTCGCCGATGCGGTCGGTGTCGTGGTTGGCGACGAAGATCATCATTTTCGACAGGTCATGGTAGACGAAATCGTGCGACAGGCAGTCGTAGACGCGCGTCATGCCCTCGCCCCAGCGGAGCGAGTCGGTGGGCAGCGCCCGGCAGATGGCCTCCTGCAGCGGGAAATCCATGATCGACGGCAGGTGCGAGTCGAAGCCGTCCTTGTTGGGATTGCCGCCCTGCCAGTATGCCAGTTGCGGGATCGACGACGTCCAGCATTCGCCCACGATGTTGAAATCGGGGTATTCCCTGCGTACGGCCGCGCACCACTCGCTCATCGGCACCTTCTCGTTGTAGGGGTAGGTGTCGACGCGGAACCCGTCCAGGCCGGCATACTCGATCCACCACACGGCCCATTGCTTGAAATATTGCAGCACGTAGGGATTGTCGAGGTTCATGTCGGGCATCGACGGCACGAACCAGCCGCTCTCCTGCAGGTCGAGGTCGTAGCGCGAAGCGTTGGGATCCATGTTCGTCGAGAAGCAGACGTTCGTCCCGGTGTATTCGGGGAACTGGTGTATCCAGTCTCTGAAAGGCAGGTCTTTCATCCACCAGTGGCCCGTGCCGCAGTGGTTGGTGACGATGTCCATAATCACCTTCAGCCCGTGCTCGTGGGCTTTGCCGACGAACTCCCTATACAGTTCGTTCGAGCCGAACCGGGGGTCTATGCGGTAGTAGTCGCCGCAGGCGTAGCCGTGATACGAACCTTCGGGTTCGTCGTCCAGCAGCAGCGGCGTGGGCCATACGGCCGTGGCGCCCAGCCCTGCGATGTAATCCAGGTGGTCGATCATCCCCTGCAGGTCGCCCCCGTGGCGGCCGAAGAAGGCGCTGCGGTCGGCGCGCTCCCGCGTGTGGGGTGTCGAGTCGTTCGACGCATCGCCGTTGGCGAAGCGGTCGGGCATCAGGAGGTAGATCATGTCGGCCGTGGTGAAACTCCTGCGTGCGGCCGAGCCTTCGGCGCGTGCCGCGATCTCATAGGGAACCTTGAACTGCCGTTCCCCCTGCGAGAATACGAGGTGGTAGGTGCCCGGCTCCGCGTCGGGTTTCACCTCCACGTCCACGAATAGGTAATTGGGACTGTCGGCTTTGTGGCGGGCCTTCACCCCGACGCCCTGTCCGCCTTCGATGCGGATGTCGTATGCCGCGATGCCGGCCCCGTTGACGAGCAACTGGAGCGGGGTCTGCATTCCCGTCCACCACGAGAGGGGTTCGACGCGGGTAACCTCGCCCGAGGCGTCTGCCACCGAGGCGGGGTCGAATGCGGACTGTCCTGTCCCTGTGCAGGAGAGCAGTCCGGCTGCTGCGAGTGTCATGAAAAATCGGTTCAAAATATCGTCGTTTGTAAAGTTAGCAAAAAATCGGTTTCCAGCGATTCCCGTTTCGCCCGGGGCATCCCTGTGCTTCTCGTGCGCATCCCTATGCTTCTCGGATGGTTTACTGTCTATTCCCGTCGGGTTCTATCGGGTTCCCGGCGGTTTCCCGGCGCTGTTTCCGCGCATCCCCGGCGCATGTCCGCAACTTTTATCTCCTGTCTTGTGCGAAGACCAGCCACTGCCATGCGGGAAGCACGGTGCGGGTGCCGCCCGTGTATTCCTTCCCGGTGAAGAACTCGCGGCGCGAGCCCTCGAACGGCAGGTCAAATGCGACCTCCTCCGCACTGAGGTTCGCAGCGACTGTCACCTCGTTGCCGCCGGCCGTACGGGAAAACAGCATCAGGCCGTCGGGTGTTCGTTCGCCGAGCGGGTATGCGGCCTGCCCGCCGCGTTCCCCGGCCGCGAGCGCCGGGTTCTCGTGGCGCAGCCGGATCAGGGCGGCGTAGAAATCCGTAAATCCGTTGCGTTCCCACGCGGGGACGGGGTCTTTCTCGAAGAACTCGAAGCGGTGGTCGAACCCCATCTCCTGTCCGGTATAGACGAGCGGCTGCCCGTTGGGCAGCGTGAAGGTCAGCAACGCCATCACGCGTGCCGCGTCGCCCATGCGCTCGAATTCCGTCCCGGCCCACGAGTTTTCGTCGTGGTTCGAGGTGAACATCAGGCGGAACGCCTCGCGCGGCATGGCAGCGGCATCCCTGGCGACGTAGGCACGCAGGTCTGCGGCGCTTTTCCGTCCCTGTGCGATGTCGTTCAGCAGGTGGTGCAGCTCCCACGCATACGAGGCGTCGAACGCCCCGTCGTGCAATGCGGGGGCTTCGCCCTCGGCGAGCAGGTAGATGCCGGGGTACTCCTTCCGCAGTGCGGGCAGCGTCTGCTGCCAGAAGTCGATGGGTACCTCGCACGCCATGTCGCAGCGGAATCCGTCGATGCCGCGGTCGAGCCAGAAACGCATGGCGGCCGCCATTGCGGCACGCATGTCCGCGTTGCCGTAGTCGAGCTTGGCGATGTCCGTCCAGTCGTACTGCACGATGGTGTTGCCCAGCGAGTCACGTACATACCAGTCGGCCGGGCGCTCCTCGATCCAGCGGGCATCGGGCGAGGTGTGGTTGGCCACCCAGTCCAGGATCACGCGCAGCCCGAGTCTGTGGGCTTCGGCCAGGAACCGGTCGAAATCCTCCAGCGTGCCGAATTCGGGGTTGACGGCTTCGTAGTCGGAGATGGCGTAGTACGAGCCGAGGGTTCCCTTGCGCTCCTTGACGCCGATGGGGTAGACGGGCATCAGCCAGACGACGTCCACGCCCAGCTTTTGGAGCCGGGGCAGGTGGCGTGCGGCCGCCGCCAGCGTCCCTTCGGGGGTGTACTGGCGCACGTTCATTTCGTAGACGACCGAGTTGTAACTCCAGTCGGGGTGGGCGGTCGGTTGCTGCGGCCGTGTGCCGCAGGCAACCAGTACCATTGCGAGAAGTAATGCGGGCAAGCGTTTCATGGCGTGTCGTTTAGAGCGTGAATACCACCGACGACCAGGCGCCCATGAGCAGTTTCGACGAAGCGTCGCCGCGCTGAAGTTTCACTTCACCTGAGACGCCTACGGCCTTGTCCGGTTGGTCGGTAAGGGTCAGTATCTGCTCCTCCCGGCCGAAGTTGTGCACGACGAGCATCCGTTCGCCGTCCAGCTCGCGGTACCAGGCCGCGATGGATTGCTGCGAGGTGTTGCCGTCGTTGTAGACCGGGTGTTTGACCATCTTGCCCTGCGCCAGCACGGGGTAGGTGTTGCGCAGCCGGGCGAACGTGCGGTAGAGGTTGAGCAGCGAACCGTCGTCGTCGGCCTGTGCCTCGACCGAGATCGCCGGGGTCAGCATCTGCATGTCGATCTTGCCCGAGAGGCTTCCCGAAGCCAGTTCGTTGCCCGCCTTGTCCCACAGGATCGGGGTGCGGACATATTCGTCGCCGTTGGATTTGGTGCCCCAGTACCCGAGCTCTTCGCCCTGGTAAATGTAGGGTGCGCCCTGCGCCGTGAGCAGCACGGCGGCCGCCACCTTCATCTTTTCGGCGGACTGCCCCAGGTCGGAGCCCGTGCGATCCTCGTCGTGGTTCGAAAGTTTCGTGGCTTCGATATAATCGCTGCGGTACTGTGCGTAGAGTGGCTGCACGTCGAGGATGTCCTTGACGAAATAGCATCCGATGCCGTTTTGCAGCGCCCATTTGAGCTTGTACCAGAACGTGAATTCGAACAGCGCCGGCAGCCCCCGGTAATAGGGTGCCGCCTTGTCCGCTTCGTCGAGCATCTCGCCCACCATGTAGAAATCGCCCTCTCCGCCGGCGGCCTTGTAGCTCTCGTTCATGCGGTCGTAGAATTTCTTGAGGAACGTGGGGTTCTCGTCGTTGTAGGCGTTGTGGTAGATGTGCTTCACGGCATCGAGGCGGAACCCGTCCACGCCCATGCGTACCCACTTGTCGGCCGCTTCGGTGACGGCCTTGAACGCCCCGGACTGCTCGGCCTCGGCGGCCTTGCCGTAGTTGAGGTCGGCGAATGCCGCCGTCCAGAAGTGCGAATGGTACATCGTCGGCAGCGAGAACTGCACGTTGGCCGGATCGGCCGAGCGGTTCGACATCAGGGTGAAGGGCTCCCCGAACCGGATGATCGTCCGGTTGTCCGGGGCGCCGTATTTGGTGCCTGCGGCCCACGACGTGGTCGAGGTGCGGACGAGGAATCCCCAGTCGGAATCGAAGTCGAGCGTCAGTTCGTAGCTGTTGCCGCCCCTGGCGTAGAAGCGTTTGCTCGTGCCGTTGCCGAAATAGAGGTATTTGTCGTCCGCGCCGCCCTGCGTATTGTCCGCATCCGCGGCATCGGTCGTTTCGGTAACGGTCACCGTCGGGCTGTCGGCATTTGTCCAGTCGAGCACGAACTTGAAGCGCCCGGCGGCACCCGCCCCCGTGTCGGTCGAGAACCATTGTCCGGCATCGTAGCCTGCGGCGCCTTCCGTGGCGATCTGGTCGATCCGCCCGGCCGCGATGTCGGCCTGCGGGTCTTCGGAGAAGATATAGCGGTCACGGTAAGGGCTCCCTTCGGACGCGGCGGCCGATTTGAACCACGGGTGGTCTTTGCCCGTATGGTTGAGCACGTAATCCAGGTAGACCCGGATGCCGCGGGCATGGGCCGCGTCGATGAATGCCCTCAGGTCGGCGTCCGTCCCGAAGGCGGGGTTGACCGCCTCGTAGTCGAGCACGTCGTAACCGTGGTACGAAGCCGCCGGATGGATCGGCGAGAGCCATACGGCCGAGGCGCCGAGTGCGTCGATGTAGTCGAGCCGCCGGGTCAGCCCCGGCAGGTCGCCCACCTTGTCGCCGTTGCCGTCGGCAAAGCTGTATACCAGCAGCTGGTAGCTTATGTCGGCGCGTTTGCGGTTGTCCCACGCATCGGGCTGGGCGACGACCTGCTCACCCTCGAAATCCTGGGAGGCATCGCCGCTCTGTGTCACGGTGACGACGACCGGATCGCAGCCCGGGGCGGTGAAGGTAAGCGTCGCGGAGCGTTTCGACGACTCGTTTGCGGTCGCCGTGACCGCGAACGACGTGGAGGTTTTGCCCGATGTGAGGGCCGGTGTGCACCATGCGGTATTATCGCTCTGCGTCAGCGACCACGCGCCCGCATCGGTGCGCAGGTCGAGCAGCCGGCTGCCGCCTGCGGCTTCGAATTCTATCTCCGTGGGGGTCACGGAGAGCATACTGCCGCCGGTATCGCCGGTCTTGTCGTCGCTGCACGACACGGATACGGAAAGTACGAGTGCCAGCAGCAGGAAAAGAAATTTTTTCATAGCGGAATCTCGGTTAAAGTTCGTTTCGGGGCCTGCCGTCCGGTCAGGGACGGCAGGCCAGAAACGGGACGGCAACCTCTGTGTGCCGTCCCGTGAAAGGGTGGCCGTTATTCGGCCTCTGCCGGGGTCTTGCCCTCGGACATGATGTATATCTGCGAATTCGCGAGGTCGAAATAGATGTCGTAGGTGCCGTCGAGCTGGACTTTCATGTTCTGCGAACCGCCGCTGGTGATGATGTCTACGGCCTTGTTGATATCGACCGCACCGCCCGACGCCGTGCCGTAGTTCTTGGAGTCGTCCCAGGCGTTGTTGAAGCGGATCTTGAATTCGCTGGCGGTGGTCAGGGCTACGCCTTTGCGAACGAGGTAGGCGCCCTCCTCGCTCATGGAGAAGTCGCCCAGGTCACCCCATCCGGTGATGTTGCCGACCAGTCCCCATGTGTCGGCGACCAGCTCGGGCTTGGCGCCTGCGGCCATCACGTAGGCGCGTCCCGCCTCGGGCAGCAGCCAGTAGTCGTACGTGCCGGCTTTGGCGATCACGGCATTGACCTTGTCGGCGGAAACCTTGAAGGCCGAGCCGATCGTGCAGGTGTGGGGGCGGCTGCCGGCGAATGCGGCGTCGGCCCCGATCCACTGCGACTCGTCGCCGCTCTTGAAGAGGAATTCCGAGTTGGCGGCTACCTCGACCCCTGCGGCCTTGTAGGCCACGATGTTCGAGCTGGCGCTCTCCATGGCCGTCGGGCCCCAGTCGGGGGTTGCGACGGTCTGGCCGTGGATGTACCAGTCGGCCTTTTCCGGCCCCGGGTCGGGTTCTTCGCCGCCGCCCGTGCCGTAGTCGCCGGCATTGAGTTCGTAGGTGATCTCCGCAGAGTTGTTCAGGGTTGCGTATACGCGGTAGTTGCCCGCCGTGGCCTTGATGTTGTCGCCGTTCTGCGAAAGGCGTCCGTCCGCCCCGCCGAAGTTTATCGCCCAGTCGTTGTCCGCACGGAATTTGAATTCCCCGGCGGTCAGTGTGACGTCGACCCAGAAACGCTGTTTTTGGGTGTCGAAATTCATCTCCGTGTCGGTGTCCCAGCCGCCCGGAGTGGCATCGCCGATAATACCCATCGAGTTGAACGACAGCTTATTGCTTAACGTTAATGTCGAACGGTCGAATACGAAGCGGTAGAAGCGCTTGGAATAGACCATGATGTTTCCGGAACCGCCGCTGGAGATCAGCGTGATCGACGGGGCTTCCGTTTCCGGAGCCGCAGCATCACCGTCGGTGCCCCAGTTGCAGGCATCGTTCCAACCGGCTTCGCCGCTCAGTTTGAAGCCGTTGGCGGCTTTTTCGCCCAAGTCAACGATAGCTTCGTAGGTGACCTCGTCGCCGGAGAAACAGAACAGTCCCTGTGCGTTGTCGAAATTCCAGCCGCAGTAATCGCCGATTACCCAGACCTGGGGATAGGTACGCTCGGCCGTCGTCACGGTCATGCGGACGGTGGCGGGGGCGGAGTAGAATTTCTCGAAGTCGGTGCCGATCGTGGCGCTGATGTAGAAATCCACGTCCGTAGGTTCGCCCGAGGGTACTCCCAGGCCGCCGTCTTCGACGGAAAGCGCAAGGATGTTGTTGAGGCTTTCATAGGTCTGCTCGGACGAGGTGCCGTCCATCCCCGTGAAGAGCACCAGCTTCGCACCGTCGTTGTACGAGGCTTCGATCGAGTAGTTGATCTGGGTGCGGACGCCGAAGTCGGCGCCGTCCCAGGTGAAGGTCTGCGTCGAGCCCATGTTGTCGGGCGTGATGACGATCTCCCCGGGCAGCGCATGCAGCACGGGCGCCACGACCTTGTCGGGGTCGTAGGCCTTTACCTCGTCGAGCTTTTGGCAGGCGGAGAGGAGCCCCGTCGCGGCCGCCAGCATCATCGCATATCGTGTAATTTTCATAGTCGTACGATTTTTAGGGTTGGTTATTTATCGGTTGCGTTTCCGTAGCCGGGATTCTGGTGCAGTTCGGGGTTGGAAGCGAGCTCCGACGAAGGGATGGCAAAGATTTTCATGTAATCGTCTAATCCCTGTCCGGTGAAGGTGCCGCCCTTGTATGTCCAGAGGAACGACGGGGTGGTGAACTTGCCGTAGCGGATCAGGGCGGTGCGGCGGTGCCCCTCCCACATCAGCTCGCGGGCACGCTCCTCGAGCAGGAAGTCGGCCGTGACCGACGAGGGGGCGGATACCCCGGCGCGGTCGGTCAGCTCCTTGAGCTTCGGCAGCGCGGTGTTGGCTTGCCCCAGGTTCATGCAGGCCTCGGCGTAGATCAGGTAGATCTCGCCCAGGCGGATCATCGGGAAGTCGATGTCGCTGTATGCCTTCGATGCAGCCGTGGCAAGGAATTCGTCGTTGGTCATGTCGTGGGGGATATTGTTGAACTTGAGGCAAGTCCACCCGTTGAGGAAGACATAGAGCGCATCGTTCATCGACTCCTGGCGGCCTTTGATGTAGAACATTCCGCCGCGTTTGTCGTTGACCGTATATTCGCCCGTGGTGTAGTCCGCGTTGCGGGCGTTGAAATATTTCTGTACGTATTCGTAGGGTACGCGGATGCCGGCCCAGCCGTTGTTCACGCCGTTGATCTTCTGTTCGGCCGTCACGTCGGTGGTGGCGATGGCTGCCAGCGTCAGGTACGACGTGCCGCCGTAGGACTGCGTCTGCTCGGCGTCGTATGCCACGCCGAAGATGATCTCCTTCAGGGCGTCGGCGTTCTCGCCGTTGTCGCCGCGGAAGAGGTCGGAATACTCCGGGCAGAGCGAGTAGCCCATGCCGAAGATCGCTTCGCAGGCGGATTTGGCCTCCGTCCACATCGGGGTGCCGGCGTAAACCTCGGCATTGAGGTACATGCGGGCCAGCAGGCCGTTGACCGCACCCTTGTCGGCACGCGGGTAGTTCGAGCGTGCGGCAGGCATCGCGCTTTCGTCCGAAGCCAGGTCGGTCAGCTCCGAGATGCAGTAGTCGAAGACATCCTTGCGCGAGGCCTGTTTGGGGTTCACACCGCCGCCGAAGGGCGAGGTCTCGGTCGTGAACGGCACGTCGCCGAACACGTCGAGGGCGATCCAGTAGAAATAGGCGCGCAGGAAACGGGCCTCGGCGCGGAAGCTCTGGATCCTGGCGGCCAGTTCGCTGCTCACGCCGCGGTCGGAGAGTTTGTCCGAGGCGGTCTGGCGCAGGTACTCGTTCACGTAGGCGATGCCCTGCAACGTACGTACGTAGGCGGCGTAGGTCGCGTCGTTGTCGGCGTCGGACCACGTGTCGGTATTCATGGCGCGTACCCAGGCGTCGTTCTCCCAGGCGCATTTGCAGGCGTCGGCCGTAACCTCCTGGATCGTCCAGAATGCGCGGATGAGCTCCGAGGCGCCGCCGTCGCTGACCTGCAGGTCGGTGGTGTCGTTCGAGACGAAATTGAAATAGAGTTTGGTGAGCCCGGCCAGGTAGCCGTTCTCGTCTTTCCCGTAGACGGTCTCCGAGGTCGAGTCGGACGGGTTGAGGGGCAGGGTGTCGAGATCCCCGATGCACGAAGTGAGCAGCATCGTTGCGCCTGCCGCCGCCAAGGCGAAATGTTTTATGTCGATTTTCATGGTTCGTTCGTTTTTAGAAGTTTACATTCAGACGCAGCGAATAGGTGCGCGGGCGCGGCCAGATCGAGCCGTCGATGCCGTTGACGCCCGGTATTTCGGGGTCTACGCCGCTGTAATCGGTGATGACGAATACGTTCTGCACGCCGAAGGCGACGCGCATCGAGCCCTTCCAGTTGCCGATCTTGTTGAACGTGTACCCCAGGTTGATGTCGTCCATGCGGAAGAACGAAGCGTTTTCGAGGAACATGTCCGAATACCACTGCTCGCCGCTGTTGGCCTTCGTAAAGCCGGTCTTCTTGACCAGCCGTGCGAAGTTGGGCAGGTTGCCGGCGTTGATGTCGATGTTGGACGTCGAGTTGGCCGAGGCGAAGTCGTTGAAGACCCAGTTGCCTGCCGAACCGTGGCCGTTGAAGCCGAAGTCCCAGTTCTTGTAGCTCAGTTTGAGGCTGATGCCGTAGAAGAAGTCGGGGTTGGGGCTCTTGTCGGTCATGTAACGGTCGCCCTGGTCGATCTGGCCGTTCTTGTTGCGATCCACCAATGCGTTCTGGATCGGCTTGCCGTCCTGGTCGTAAACCTGCTGGAAGCAGTAGTAGGTGTAGGGTGCATAACCCACCATGTGGCGCTGGAGCAGGTTGCCCGTACCCTTGGTGATGCTGCTCACCTGGATGGCGTAGTCGGGGTCGTCGGTGTTGTTGAGCTTGGTGAACTCGGTGTGCTGGAACGTGCCGTTGAAGCCGACCGTGAGGTTCCAGTCCTTGGTCTGCACGGGGATGAAATTCAGGTTGAACTCCACGCCCTTGTTCTCCATCGAGCCGATGTTGGTGAGCACCGTGTTGCCGAAGTTCGAGCCCATGGGGGTGATGACGTTGTTCAGGAGGTCGTCCGTCTGGCGCAGGTACCAGTCGACGCTGCCGTTGATGCGCCCGCCGAGGAACCCGAAGTCGAGGCCGACGTTGTAGGTCGTCGTGGTCTCCCATTTGATGTTGGGGTCGTAGGCGCCCGGCGTGAGGTAGAACATGTGGCCGGCGCTGCCCATGTAATAGGTCTTATAGACGTCGGTCGACATGTAGTAACGCGCCAGATAGGGGTAGTTCGAAAAGATCTCCTGCTGCCCGGTCTGCCCCACGCCGACACGCAGCTTGAGGGCCGAGACGGCACGCGAATCCTTCAGGAAATTCTCCTCGGCGATGTTCCACGCAAAGGCGCCCGAAGGGAAGAGGCCCCAGCGGGTATCCTTCGAGAAACGCGATGAGGCGTCGTCACGCAGTGTGAAGGTGAAGAGGTATTTCGAGGCGATCGAATAGTTCAGGCGTCCGTAGAACGAGAGCAGATAATTCTCCTGGCGGTTGAACGGGTAGCGCGAATCCTCGCCCTTCTGCTCGTGCGTCTCGTTGAAATAGGATACCGAGTGGTCGGAGCTGTAGAAATGCTGCCACGAATAACCGGCCATCACGTCGAGGTGGTGGATGCCCCACTCCTTATTGAAGTTGGCGTAGAATTCGAGCAGCTGGTTGCGGCGGAAGTTCGTCGTCCACGAATACTGTCCCCAGCCGCGGGCCTCGGTGTCGGTGTATGCCTGGAACGAGCCGGGGTTCACGCCGTCGTAGGTCTTGGCGCTCGATACGTCGAGGCCGAGGTTGAGGTTGAAACGCAGCGCTTCGAAGCCGTGAACCTTATAGTCGATCTGGGCGTTGCCGATGAAACGCTTGGCACGCGCCGTATTGTCGCGGTCGTAGAGCTGCGAGAGCGGGCCCGCACCCAGCAGGGTGTTGGGCGTGAAGTCCTCGCCGCGGCCCGATCCGTAGTTCCAGTATCCGTTGGTGGTCGTGTAGTCGATCGAGCCGTCGTCGTTGCGGAAGTAGGGGTCGATCGTGGGGTTGAAGAAGGCAGCCGAACCCACCACGCCGCCCGAAGCGTAGCGCTGCGACGTGACGACGCCCTTGGCGTTGAGGTTGACCGTGAGGTGCTTGTCGAAGAAGTTGGGCGAGAGGCTCAGGTCGAGCGTCCCGCGTTCGTATTTCGACGTTTCGAGCGTACCCTGCTGGTTGGTGTAGCCCACCGATGCACGGTAGGGCATGCGGTCGTTGATGTTGCCGATCAGGCTGACGTTGTGGTCATGCGAAATGGCGGTGCGGAAGACCAGATCCTGCCAGTTGGTGTTCTTGTCGCCGAGCATCGACTGTACCTTGTCGCCCGTGGTCGTACCTGCGGGATACACCTGGTCGATGTAGGTGCGGAACTCGCCGGGGGACATCACGGGCAGCTCGTCGGAGTTGGTCTGGACGCTCACGCTGCCGCTGTACGATACGCGGGGCGTGTTGCCGCGCCCCTTCTTGGTGGTGACGAGGATGACGCCGTTCGAAGCACGCGAACCGTAGATGGCCGCCGCCGAAGCGTCCTTGAGCACGGTGAAGGATTCGATGTCGTTGGGGTTGATCGTCTCCAGCGGGTTGGCCATACCCTTGCCGCCGTCGACTGCGATGGGTACCCCGTCGATCACGATCAGCGGGTCGTTCGAGGCGTTGAGCGAAGCCGCACCGCGCACGCGGATGGTGGCGCTCGATCCGGGGCCGCCGTCGCCGGGGATGATGTGTACGCCCGGAACCTTGCCCTTGAGCATGTCCTGCGTGGAGACCACGGCTCCGCGGTTGAACTCTTCGGCCTTGATTGCCACGACCGAACCGGTCATGTCGTTCTTCTTGACCGAACCGTAGCCGATCACCACCACGTCGTCGATGCCCATGGCATCCTCTTCGAGCGTGAGGTGTGCCAGCAGCGACGAACTGGCCACCAGGCTGACGGTCTTGTAACCGACATAGCTGACCTCGATGACCGACTCGGGGCCGGCGGCGCGGATGGCATAGTCGCCGTCGATGCCCGTCGAGACACCGTTGGTTGTGCCCTTTTCGACGACGGTAGCGCCCAGGATCGGCATCCCGGACTTGTCGACAACTACGCCTTTTACCTCATAACCAGCGTTTTGCGCCAGCGTGAGGGGGGGGGTAAATTGACATATGAGCAAGATACCCGCACACATAGTTAAAAATCGTTTCATAAGAATTTTGGTTAGTTTATAAGTTGATTTTATGGATTGTAGGTCATTGGGCCTTGTGTTCTTTGACCAGGAAGACCGATACGGCGGCCAGCAGCATGAATACCCCGGCAAGCGCCAGCATGTCGGCCGCATCGGAGGCGAAGCAGTACTTGACGATGGCACCGCCGGTCAGTCCGATGACGATCTGGGGGACGGTGATCGTGAAATTGAAGATACCCATGTATACGCCCATGCGGCGTGGCTCGACTGCGCGCGACAGGATGGCGTAGGGCATGGCGAGGATGCCCGCCCAGGCGATGCCGATCCCCACCATCGGGAGCATCAGCGCGTACTGGTCGTGCAGCAGGCACAACCCCGCTAAGCCCAGCGCCCCGGCGAGCAGGCAGGCCGCGTAGACGGGTTTGTTGCCGTAGCGCGCGGCGACGCGCCCGAGGAACAGGGCGGCGATGCAGGCGGGGATGGGGTAGGTGCCGTTGAGCACGCCGACCCATGTCTGCGTGGCGCCGGCCGAGAGCACTTCGCCCGTGGCATGGTCGGTGACTACACCCGTGATGGCGGGTTTGAGGTAAGTCCACATCAGGAAGAGCGCCGCCCACGAGAAGAACTGCGTGACGCCCAGCCGCACCATCACGCCGGGGACGTTGCGCATGAGGCCGACGAAGCTCACCGGTTTGGCGTCCTCCTCGGAGAGGTTGTTGTAGCGGGCGAACTCCCCGGGCGGATATTCCCGTGTCTTGAACGAGGTGACGAGCACCGTGAGCAGCAGGATCGCGCCCCCGGCATAGTAGGAGTAGGCGATGTGCGGCGAAACATGCCCCGGAGCGGCCTCGTCCGACACGCCGAGCCATGTCATGACGAGCGGCAGGATAGCGCCGACGACCGCACCGAGGTTTATCAGGAAGGTTTGTACCACGTAGCCCTGTGTCTTCTGCGAATCGTCGAGCATGTCGGCCACCAGCGCCCGGAAGGGCTGCATCGTGACGTTGAACGACAAATCCATGAACAGCAGGATGAAAGCCCCCATGGCGAGCGGGGCGAAGGCGAGCAGTTTGGGGCAGTTGGGCATGAGCACCAGCGCCAGCGCCGAGATCAGCGACCCGCCCAGGATGTAGGGGATGCGGCGGCCCCAGCGCGTCCAGGTGCCGTCGGAAAAAAGCCCCACGATGGGCTGGACGATCATGCCGGCCAGCGGTGCCGCCAGCCAGAAGTAGCTCAGGTGGCTGACATCTGCCCCCAGCGATTCGAAGATGCTCGACGTGTTGGAATTCTGGAGCGAATATCCGATCTGCACGCCGAGGAAGCCGAAGCTGAGGTTCCAAATCTGCCAAAATGAGAGTTTAGGCTTGGTCATTTCGGTTTTTCGGTTGGTTTTCAGGTTATACAAATTTTAATAAAAAAATCCGGACGGCGAACCGCAGGGCGACGAACGGAAGGTTCAGCCGGATGAACGGGCGGATTTTTGCGACGAACGGTAGCCCGCGGGGGACGATTTGGAATTTCCGCGGAAAAACACTACCTTTATTCATAAATAAACAAAACCCGTATATACTTTAATACAGCCTCAGTCAGCCTATATGCGATCGCTCAAAGTGTCCGGAATCATCCACCTGTTCGCCGTGCTCCATGCCGTGGTCGCCCTTTCATGCCATCTGGCGGGGATCAACGACGAGTTGGTGCTGACGCTGCTGACGATCGTGCTGATCGTGCTGATCTGCCTCAAACGCGGCCTGAACGTGGAGTTCACCGCTGCCAGCGTGATCGTCGTCAACGTGATCGGCTACCTACTGGGTACGGGCGGTGCGCAGCTGATCGAGCTGTTATTGCACGCCCCGCCCGTGGTGCATGCCGTCTCGACCTTCATAACCACCGAGATTCTGGGCTGGAGCATCGTGTGGTTCACCAAGTTGTTCCGCCGCGGCGACGACACGGCGAGCCGCTCCTCGGCCTGGACGCCCCGCATCGGGTTGCTGCTGCTGGCCGTGGGGGTGATTTTCGTGCTGAGGCTGGCCTATGTCGAGCTTTTCGCCTCGCCCTCCTTTTCCACAGACCGCCTCTACCACATGGCCGACATGCTGGCTTCCAATTCCGCGGCACTGATTATCCTGCTGTGCGTCAATATCATCTATGTCCGGCATACGCGCAGGCGTGAAACCCGGCACGGTCTGATCGCCGAAATCGCGGCGTTCCTCCTGTTCGTGCTGCTCACGTCGGCCTGCGTGGCGCTCATTACGGGGTTGCACCTGCCGTTCGCCTTCGACCGCTCGTTCTCCGCACGGGAGTTCCTGCAACTGTGGATCGTCACCCTGCTGGTCGAGGTGACCCTCTATTCGGTCGTATTTATGGTTGATTACGCCCTGGTCGCACGTGCCGTGCTGCGTGCCGAGCGCGGCAAGGCGCACCAGGCGCAGTTCCGTTACATGAAACTCAAACAGCAGGTCAACCCCCATTTCCTGTTCAACTCGCTCAATATCCTCGACTGCCTGGTCTGCGAGCAGCGCACGGAGCAGGCCAGCGCCTACATCCATAAACTGGCGGGCATCTACCGTTACATGCTCCAGAACGAGGAGGAGACGCTCGTGCGCCTGCGCGAGGAGATGGCTTTCGTGGGGATGTACGTCGACCTGTTGCAGGTGCGTTTCCCCGAGGGGTTTCGCGTGGAGACCGACATTCCGGACGAGGCCATGAACCGCCATGTCCTGCCCTGCTCGGTGCAGCTGCTGATCGAAAACGCCATCAAGCATAACTCGGTGGGGGCCGACCGGCCGCTGGTGATCCGCATCGTCGCCGGGGCCGGAGCCGTGACGGTGTCGAACAACCTTCAGCTGAAGGTATCCGGCACTACCTCGACCCGTGTGGGGCTGAACTACATCCGCCAGCAATACCTCGACCTGTCGGGCATCCCGATCGGGATACGCCGTACCGATACCGAATATTGTGTCACCTTACCGTTGCTGTAATATGAACGTACTGATCGTAGAAGACGAAATGATGGCCCAGGCAAACCTGGCGCGAGCGCTGACCCAGCATTTTCCCGACGTACGGATCGTCGGGACGACCGGCTCGGTCAGGGAGACGGTGCTCTGGCTGCGCACGCCGGGGAACAGTGCCGATGTGATTTTCATGGACGTGGAGCTCTCCGACGGGGATTGCTTCGAGATATTCCGCCAGGCGGACGTGACGGCGCGGGTCATCATGACCACCGCATATGACAATTACGCCGTGCGGGCGTTCGAGGTCAACAGCATCGACTATCTGCTCAAACCGATCGACCCCGCAGCGCTGCGGCGTGCCGTGGAGCGTTGCCGGGTGCGGAGCGGGGGCATCGACCCCGACGTATTGCTGAACGCGATCCGCGGCCCGCGCGAATACAAACAGCGTTATGTCGTGCGTTTCAACGACCGGATCGTTCCGGTACAAACCACCGACATCGCCTATTTCTACTCGGAAGAGAAAAACACCTACCTTGTCACGAGCGATAACAACCGCTATGTTGTGGATCAGTCGCTCGACGTCCTTTCGGACGAACTGGATCCCGGGCGGTTTTTCCGCATATCGCGCAGTTGCATCATCGCCATGCCGGCGATCGTCAGCATCGTGAAATATCTGGGCAACCGGCTGAAGATCACGGCACGTCCGCGTCCTGAGTTCGAGATGGTGGTGAGCCGGTCGCGGGTCGACGACTTCCTGAAGTGGCTGGAGGGGAATGGCTGAGCCTTGGTCGCGGCGGGCAGGTCTTCGGCCCCCCCCCTCCGTTTCCGGGTTTTGTCCTCCGGCCTTCCGGGTTACCGTTCCTGCGGCGGGCGGGGGCTCCGGTTCTGGCGGGAGAGGGGAGTTCCGCAGAGGAGTTCCTCTGGAATTTTCCGCAGAGGACTGAAAGTTCATTTTGAAGGATCACGCTGCGGGCGTTCCTCCGAAGGCGTCCTTCGAGGGCTTCGGTTGAGAGGTGCCTGGAAGGGATTCCCGTGGGAGGTTTCCGCAGGAGCACCCGGGAGGATGGCGCGGCGGCATGATAAAAGGGGCGCTCCGGAAATTCCGGGGCGCCCCTTATTTTTGCGGCCGGGGTCGGCGCTGCCGCAGTCTGCCCGTCAGCGGCGCCCGCTGCAGGCGATCATGTCGTGCAGCGACTCGTTGAAAGTCTCCTTGTGCAGCAGTTCCTCGAGCGGGAGGTGCATCCGGTAACGCCAGTAGTATCGGGCGACGGCCGGGACGTTGATGCGTTCCTTGGCCGGGTCGGGGTAGCGCAGTTCCCCGTCGGTCGAGAACCAGTCCTGCAACGGCAGGATGGTGAGCATCGCCGGGGAATTGAGGTGCATGTCGAGGATGCGCCGGCATATCCACGGCTCGCAGAAATAGGGAACGTCGCCCCCGATGCCGAGTGCTTCGTGGTAGAAGCGCGCCGTGAGTTCGCGGTCTTCCTCCCACCATGCCCGCAACGGGTTCATGTCGTGCGTCGAAGTGGTGCAGACCGAGAAATAGGGGTAGTGCGCCGGGTCGGCGAAGAGTTCCCCCGGCGTCTTGGGCATGCGCTGGATTTCGAGCGAGAGGATTTGCAGTTCGTGCATCGTCTCGGGGACGCTGTCGGGGATCATGCCCAGGTCTTCGCCGCAGGTCAGCATCTCGGTCGCCGAGAGGAGCACCGGGAGCTTGCGCAGGGCGGATTCCTGCCAGAAACGGTTGTGCCGGTGGTAGAAGAAGTCGGTATAGAGCCGGTCGAAAGCTGCACGGCGCTCTCCGTCGAGCCGGCGGTAGGCGTGCGTCGAGTGGGGGGCGATGCGGGGGTGGAAATAGCCCTTGCGGCGCGGGTCTTCGATGAAGAGCACGTCGTCGAGCAATGCCATGAGCCCTTCCCGCAGCCGGGTCTGGCGTTCGTCGTCGCCCGGGAAGCGGGCTGCGACCTTGCGCTGGGTGGCATAGGCGGGCAGTAACCGCCCCTCCTTCATGCAGGTGGCGCGGACTTCGCCGGCCAGGTCGCCGAACAGTTCCCCGAGCATGTGTTCGTCGGGCGCCGGGGTGGTGTAGCGTCCGTCCTGCGTGTCGAAGCCCATGCCGCGCAGTTCATCTGCGGAATAGGGCAGGGCGGGGTTGAAATAGCCCAGCAACCCGTGTACGGCATGCGTGGGAATCTCCCAGATGCGGAAGAACCCGAGGATGTGGTCGATGCGGAAGGCGTCGAAGTATTCGGCCATCTTGGCCATGCGTGCCCGCCACCAGGCGTAGCCGTCGCGTGCCATGCGTTCCCAGTTGTAAGTCGGGAATCCCCAGTTCTGCCCGACGGCCGAGAATGCGTCGGGCGGAGCCCCGGCCTGCGAGTCCATGTGGAACAGGTGCGGGTAGAGCCATGCGTCGACGCTCGTGCGGCTGATGCCGATGGGCAGGTCGCCCTTGAGGACGATGCCGTGGTCGCGGGCGTAGGCGCAGACCTCGGACAACTGCGTATGCAGGTGGTATTGGACATAGCAGTGGAATGCGATGTCGCGGCTGTGGCTGCGGCAGTAGGCGTCGACGGCTTTGCGGTCATAGCGGGCGAAGCCGCCCCAGCGGGTGAAGTCAGGCGTGCCCGTTTCGTCGCGCAGCGTGCAGAAGGCGGCATAGGGGATGAGCCAGTGTCTGTTGGCGGCGATGAAGTCCTTGTAGTCGCGGCGTGCTGCAGTGCGGGTTCCGTGGCGTTCGAACGCCCGGCGGAGCAGCCGCAGTTTGTGCCGGTTGACCCGTTCGTAGTCTATTTCGGAGAGGGCGTTCAGTTCGTTGCGCAGGGTGCGGTACTCGTCGTCCTCCACGACGCCCGCGGCCGGCAGCCGGATGAACTGCGGGTGCAGGGCGAAGGTCGAATTGGCGTTGTAGGGGTAGGAGTCTTCCCATGTGCCGGTCATGGTGGTATCGTTGATCGGCAGTACCTGGATGACGCGCTGCCCGGTGGCGGCCGCCCAGTCGATGAGCCGTTTCAGGTCGTAGAACTCGCCGACGCCGAAATCCTCTTCCGTACGGAGCGAGAAGACCGGGATCGCCGTTCCGGCGCCCCGCCACCTGCGCTCGGGGAACCGCGGGTACGCCGCGGCGTCGAGGGCGTGTTCGCCGGCGCCGGGCAGCTCGCCCCAGGTGCGGTTGGCACCCTCCTCCCACAGGATGGGGGTGAGGGTCTTGCGGTCGGCGATCAGGAATTTGTATTCGAACCGGTGTGCGGTATGCAGCGTGAGTTCCCATTCCGGGAAGCGGCTGTCGTCCATCGGGACGATCCGTTTCCAGCCGCCCAGTTCACGGCCGCTGCCGGCGACGGCGAGCGTTTCGTCCGGCCGCAGGGTGGGCAGCACGACGCGCAGCGTGATGTTGCCGGCCGCTTTCTTCGGATTGCCGGTTTTCCCGCGGCCGAAGATGCCCCGGGTGAATGCCGAGGAGTAGAACGGCGTGTCGGAGGGCATCTCCTGCCAGCGGTCGCGGATGCGCAGCGTGCGCACCCCCTCCCGGGACGGGAGCCGCAGCGTGTGCGGCCGCCATTCGCTGCGGATGCATGTGCCGTCGCGTTCGATTTCATAGCGGTATTCGGTATCATCCCTCTGGGTATAGCGGTCGATGGCGCCTGTCCAGATGCCTCCGTCGGCGTATTGCAGCGCAATGCGCCGTTTGCCGATCCGCATGACGAGCTGTTCGCCCCAGCGGGTACGGTATTCGATGCTGATCAGGAGTTTCATGGTTCGGTATGTCGTTTGGTTCGGAATCGGTTTATACAAAATTAAAAAAATAATCCGGTTTTGTCTTTCCGGCAGGGAAAATTCAGAGACCCCGGATGAATTCCGTAACGACGGCCACGAGGTCGGGGTCGATCGGCAGCGTGCTGTCGCCGTAGGCTCCCATCTGGTCGATGCGCGTGCGTCCCGTGCATTTTTTGAGCGGGTGGGTCATCCCTGCGATGATTGCCTTCCGGGCCCGGGGCTGTGCCTTCGCCAGCGCCTCGGCATTGCCGGGCGGCACCTGCAGGTCGTTGTCCCCGCCCACGACGAGGATCGGAACCCGCACCTTGCGGATCTCCTCGCGCGGGTCGTAGCGCAGGCTGGAGATCCAGAACGTCTGTACCGAAGGGTGGAACAGCGCTTCGAGCTGCGGCGGGCAGGATTCGACCCGTTCGCCCCGTTTCAGGGAGGCGGTGATCGCGTTGGCCTGCAAGAGCAGATCCATGTTGTCGGGCAGGAGTTGTGAGGCCAATTGCAGCTGGAGTATCTCGTCGAGCGGGTAGCCGGCGCCG
>OGPV01001046.1_pt1 | contig 19751 bp, 16 predicted proteins | sample 1553001 | NCBI WGS metagenome assembly OGPV01 (sample SAMEA2580268, study PRJEB22360) | human gut metagenome | biome: human gut; feature: human-associated habitat; material: faeces | place: Denmark | collected 2008/2010
CGTAGTAACATTTGCTGTTACCGCCGGGGCCGCGAACGCCCCCGCCGAGACTGTGGCTCTGGCCAAGTCCTATCAGGCGCAGGGTATTCTGGTCACCCTCACCGGCGACTCCATCAAGCACTGCTTCGACGCCGGCATGAAGCTGGGCGAGAACGTCCGCGTGGTGCCTCTGGGCTACGAAATGCAGTCCGTTATCCACGTTGTCTCCGTGGCCGTCCGTGCCGCGCTGATCTTCGGCAACGTGACCCCCGGCGACTTCGCCTCTCTGGCCAAGTACACCATGGACCGCGTCAAGGCGTTTGTCAACGCTTACAAGCCCCTGTCCGATGAGATCGTCTCCTACGGCGCCGGCGCTATCTGCCTTGGCTTCCCCGTTATCTCCAACGAGACCGAGAACATGTTCCGTGTTCCCAAGTCCCTGATCCAGCAGCTGGATACTTCCAAGTGGAACGCCACCTCTCTGGAGGCTCGCGACATCAAGCTGAAGATCACCAACATCGACATCCCCGTGGCCTTCGCCACCGCTTTCGAGGGCGAGATCATCCGCCGCGGCGACATGCAGGTGGAAGTGGACGGCTCCCGTGTGGACTGCTTCGAGCTGGTGCAGACCCGGGACGCTTCCGAGGTGGAGGATCACAAGATCGTTGTGGACGGCCCCGAGATTGACGAGATCCCCGTCGGCTCCAAGATTTCTCTGAGCTACACCGTGGAAGTCGCCGGCAAGGCCATGCAGCCCGACTTCGAGTCCGTCATGGAGCGTAAGATGCACTCTTGGATCAACTGCATCGAGGGCGTTATGCACACCGGTCAGCGCGACATGATCCGTATCCGTATCTCCAAGGCCGACTTTGAGGCCGGCTTCAAGTTCAAGCATCTGGGCGAGGTGCTGTACGCCAAGGTCAAGAGCGAGTTTGAGGCTGTCGTGGACAAGTGCCAGGTCACCATCGTGGTCAATCCCGAGAAGAACGCCGCTCTCCGCGCCGCTGCCAACGAAGTGTTTGACAAGCGTGACGCCCGTCTGGCCTCCATGACCGACGAGTCCGTGGATCAGTACTACACCTGCATCATGTGTCAGGCCTTCTCTCCCAGCCACGTGTGCATCGTCACCCCCGAGCGTCTGGGTCTGTGCGGCGCCGTTTCCTGGCTGGATGCCAAGGCCACCAAGGAGCTGGACCCTGCCGGTCCCTGCCAGCCCATCCTCAAGGAAGGCTGCACCGACGAGAAGCTGGGCCGCTACGCCAGCGTGGACGAGGCCGTCAACAAGTACAGCCATGGCGCTCTGGAGCATGTCACCCTGTACTCCCTGTTCCAGGACCCCATGACCTCCTGCGGCTGCTTCGAGTGTATCTGCGGCGTCGAGCCTGTTTCCATGGGCGTCGTCATCACCTGCCGTGAGCACGCGGGCATGACGCCTCTGGGCATGACCTTCTCCGAGATGGCCTCCATGACCGGCGGCGGCGTGCAGACCCCCGGCTTCATGGGTCATGGCAAGCACTTCATTGCTTCCCACAAGTTCATCGCTGCCGAAGGCGGCCCCGGCCGTATCGTCTGGCTGCCCAAGATTCTGAAGGATCAGATGCGTGAGCGTCTGGACAAGACCGCTCTGGAAATGTACGGCGTAGAGAACTTCACCGACATGATCGCCGATGAGACCATCTGCACCGAGGACCCCGAGCAGCTGCTGAACTTCCTGTCCGAGGTGGGTCACCCCGTCCTCAGCATGGAACCCTTCGATATGTAATCTTCCTGAAAATGAGGGAGCGGTTCTGCCGCTCCCTCGTTTTGCATGTGGATGGGCGCCCGGAGAGGTTTAGCAGCCGCAGCCGCAGCCGTTGTTATTGTTGTTCTCGCAGCCGTTCCAGCCGCCGCAGTTGCACAGCAGGAGGATCAGAATGACGATCCACCACCAGTTGTTGTTCAGGCAGCCGCACAGACCGTTGTTGTTGCACATAGAAGTTACCTCCGATATCGAATTTTGAGCTTTGCCGCTCATTCCATGGTATTCCGGCGGCGAAAAAATGTGCAGTGGGCGGGCGGGCCGCGAAAAATATCCCGCAGAGCACGGCCGCTGGAGCTCCATATGTGAAAAAATCCCCGGCAGCGGTAAGCCTGCCGGGGACGGTTATTATTTAGGGTACGGCTCTTTCCTGCCGGTTCGCCCCAGCAGATAGTCGATGCTGACGTGGTAGTAGTCTGCCAAGGTGTGAAGCACCTCCGTGGGGATGTCCCGTTTGCCGGTCTCGTAGTTGGAGTAGCAAGCCTGGGTGCAGTGAAGCAGCCGCGCGATGTCCTCCTGCTTGAGATCGTGATCCTCCCGCAGATTCCGAATGCGTTCATACATGGCCTACACCTCCCTGATAAACCAAGTATATACAAAACGAAATGTAATATTGATTTATACAACAAAATGTTATATACTGGACGGGAGGGGGTGACAAATATGAAGCTAACGCCAGAACAGCGCCGATTCCGGATTTATTGCATCGCGGAGGGCGACGAAGCATATCAGAAAGCGAAAAAGCAACTGGACATCGCACAAACTAAATTCACACATTTTTCGGACAGGCTTCCCAGATTTTTGCGTAATTATTTATGGACTTATCCGGGAATGCAGTATTTCACGCACCATCGCCTTTTGGATGTAATTTGTGATTGCATGGTGTTTCCTGATGAACAAGAATAATCCCGGATTCTTATTGCCACTGCCTCTGCTTTCTAGAAAGCGCTCGCTATTGTTCCTTCTCAGGCATAATCATCCCCCGCGGACATAGGTTGTACTACGAATCGTTTGGAGGGATGACTATGAAGCGGATGATATGTGTCGCGGCGCTTGTGCTGGCGCTGTGCCAGATTGCGCTGCCGGCGTCGGCGGTGGAGCTGGATGTGGCGGGGAAAAGCGCGGTGCTGATGGATGTTGCCACCGGAACCATTCTGTATGAGTCCAATTCCCATGAGCGCCTTGCCCCCGCCAGCGTGACCAAGGTCATGACCATGCTGCTCATTATGGAAGCGGTGGATTCCGGGAAGATCGCCCTGACGGATATGGTGACGGCTTCCGAAGCTGCCGCCGCCAAGGGAGGCAGCCAGATCTACCTGAAGGCAGGGGAGACCATGTCCGTTTCCGACATGCTCAAGTCCATTGCTGTGTCCTCGGCCAACGACTGCGCCTGCGCCATGGCGGAGCATATCGCGGGCAGCGAAAGCGCCTTCGTCGCCATGATGAACCGGCGGGCGCAGGAGCTGGGGATGAACGACACCAGCTTCGTCAACTGCACCGGTCTGGACGACGGGGCGGACGCCGTGAACCACCGGACTTCCGCCTATGACATCGCCCTCATGTCCCGGCAGCTGCTGAAATACCATCCCCTCATCAAAAACTACACGACCATCTGGATGGACACCGTGCGGGGCGGCACCTTCGGCCTGTCCAACACCAACAAGCTCATCCGCTTCTACTCCGGCGCCACGGGACTGAAAACCGGCTTTACCTCCGGGGCGGGGTACTGCCTGTCGGCGTCGGCGATGCGGGACGGCATGGAGCTGATCGCCGTGGTCATGGGGGCGGAGACAAGCCAGTCCCGGAACGCCGCCTGCAAGTCCCTGCTGGACTACGGCTTTGCCAATTTTGCGGTGGTCAGTCCGGACTTAAGCGACTGCGACAATCAGATCCCGGTGCGGCTGGGAAAGGACGCTGGGGTCAGCGCGGTGCCGGAGGCGGACATGGCGCTGCTCATCGACAAGGCGCAGAAAAGCGGCGTTACCAGCGAGGTGACGCTGGAACCCACCGTCACGGCTCCCGTCAGCCGGGGTCAGCGTCTGGGGACGCTCACGGTAAAATCCGGCGATCTGGTGCTGAAAGAGGTTCCCCTGGTGGCGGCGCAGGAGGTAGAGCGCCTGTCCTATGGCGAGATTTACCGGATGGTGCTGATGCGGGCGGCTATGGCCAAAGCGGACGCCCCAGGAGCCGCAAAAATTTCCGAAAAAATGTAAAAAACCTATTTACTTTTCCGCTCCTTTCGTGTATATTTGTCTGCGAACAGAGTAGGAGACCTCGCGTTAAGTGCCATCGGGACGGGGAGTTTGCCCGGCGGACGAAGGAATGTTCCACGATGGGGTCACCGCACCCGCTGTTGCATATGGGATAACCTCCTTTATGTAGCAACGATACTCGGTCGGGCGAATGGTCGCGGCTTTAAGCGTTGCCCTTCCCCACGGGTTGTATGTGTCTGCAATCTATCTCCCCTTTCGGCGAAAAGCCGCAAGGGGAGTTTTTGCATACACGATTCCGTAGGGTCAATGCGGGAGCATGGGATCATCGCTGCATGAAAGGAGGACTTTTTATGTCCAGATTACAAAAGAGCAATACCCTGTATTCCCATCCGTTTTCCAAAGCCTACTGGCGTGACGCCGCCGCCGAGCTGAAGGACACCCACATGCTGGTGTTCGCGGCGCTCATGATCGCCCTGCGTCTGGTTATGAAGCAGCTGGCCATTCCCATCACGCCCTTCCTGAAGATCAATACCGCGTTTTTTGTCAATGCGCTGGGTGCCATGGTCTTTGGCCCCGTGATGGCCATGCTGGCCGCCTGCATCACGGACGTGCTGGGTTACGTCATCCGTCCGGAGGGCATGTACTTCCTGCCCTTTATCCTGACGGAAGTCGGCGGCGCCCTGGTTTTCGCCCTGTTCCTGTACCGGGCAAAGGTCACCACAACCCGGGTCATGCTCAGCCGGTTTACCGTCAGTCTGGTCATCAATGTGCTGCTCCAGACCCCTATCATGATGTGGTACTATGCCCTTTACATGGACGGAAAGCAGTACACCCTCGCCATGGTCGTCCCCGGCATGATCAAGAACATTTTCATGTTCCCCATTGAGTCCGTACTGCTGGCGCTGTTTCTGGGCGTGATGCTGCCCATCACCAACCGCCTCGGCCTGACCTACAGCGTGGGTCACTCCAAGGAAGCCCTGAAATTCAATAAGAAGCAGATCGTAACACTGGCGGTGCTGTTCGCGCTGGGCTGCGGCTGCGTGGCGGGATATCTGGGCTACTACTATGAAAACAACTCCCTGACGAAGAACTACTCCGCTGAGGAAGTGGTGGAGAAGAATCAGGAGATGTACGATATCATCTCCGGGCGGACGCGGGAGAACAAGCCCTGCGTGGCCATCATCGAGTACGCGAAGAAGCCCTTCCTGAGCAAAGAAGTGACCTACACCGTGGCCTACTACGCCATCACCCCCGCCGACGGCTCCGCCGCGGAGAACTTTGACCAGACACAGTTGTGGAGCCTGAAAAAGACCCCGGCGGCCAAAAACGAGAATCTGACCCGTCTGGGTACGGCCGTGATCGTCTGCAACGACAGCAGCGGCGAGGTGCTGCAATATACCTACACCCCCGGCGCTTGACCACCCAAAAACGTCCAAAGGACACGCGAAAGCGTGTCCTTTTTTTGCATCTGCGGCACGAAACCTCCATGTGTTGCAGGAAAGCTGTCAAACTGCATATTCCCAAGCGGCTTTTTTTGGAATTCTGCATAAAAATTGCAAAAAGGTTTGCATTTTGTGAAAGAGCGTGTTATACTGTGTGAGCGACACAAAATAGGATTCAAAAATGCAACATTAAAATTGAAAATGGCACACGCAAAGAACTGAAAGGGGTAATGGAAGTATGTCTCACAAGTATGTATACCTATTCACCGAAGGAAACGGTGGAATGCGGGAACTCCTGGGCGGAAAAGGCGCTAATTTGGCCGAAATGACCAACATTGGACTGCCGGTCCCCCAGGGGTTTACTATTTCCACGGAAGCCTGTACCAAATATTATGAAGACGGTCGTCAGATCAATGACGATATCAAGGCCGAGATCATGTCCTACGTGGACAAGCTGGAGGAGATCACCGGCAAGAAGTTCGGCGACCACGAGAATCCGCTGCTGGTTTCCGTCCGTTCCGGCGCCCGCGCCTCTATGCCCGGCATGATGGACACCATCCTGAATCTGGGCCTGAACGAGGACGTGGTGAACGTCATGGCCGCCAAGTCCGGCAATCCCCGCTGGGCGTGGGACTGCTACCGCCGGTTCATCCAGATGTACTCCGACGTGGTCATGGAAGTGGGCAAGAAGTATTTTGAAGCCCTCATCGACCAGATGAAGGAGCGCAAGGGCGTGACCCAGGACGTGGAGCTGGATGCGAACGACCTGAAGGAGCTGGCTTCCCAGTTCAAGGCCGAGTATAAGAGCAAGCTGGGCGTGGATTTCCCCACCGACCCCAAGGAGCAGCTGATGGGCGCCATCAAGGCTGTGTTCCGCTCCTGGGACAACCCCCGCGCCAACATTTACCGTCGTGAGAACGACATTCCCTATTCCTGGGGCACTGCCGTCAACGTCCAGTCCATGGCCTTCGGCAACATGGGTGACGACTGCGGCACCGGCGTTGCTTTCACCCGCAACCCGGCCACCGGCGAGAAGAAGCTGTTCGGCGAATTCCTGACCAACGCCCAGGGCGAAGACGTGGTGGCGGGCGTCCGTACCCCCATGCCCATCTCCGAAATGGCGGAGAAGTTCCCCGAGGCGTTCGCCCAGTTCACCAAGGTCTGCCAGATTCTGGAAAGCCACTACCACGACATGCAGGACATGGAGTTCACCGTGGAAGCCGGCAAGCTGTATATGCTCCAGACCCGTAACGGCAAGCGTACCGCCCCCGCCGCTCTGAAGATTGCCTGCGACCTGGTGGACGAGGGTATGATCGACGAGAAGCAGGCCGTTGCCATGATCGAGCCGAGAACGCTGGACACCCTGCTCCATCCCCAGTTCGACGCCAAGGCACTGAAGGCCGCGCAGCCCGTTGGCCGCGCGTTGGCCGCGTCTCCCGGAGCCGCCTGCGGCCGCATCGTCTTCACCGCTGAGGACGCCAAGGCCTGGGCTGACCGGGGCGAAAAGGTGGTTCTGGTTCGTCTGGAGACCTCCCCCGAGGACATCGAGGGCATGATGTCCGCCCAGGGCATCCTCACCGTCCGCGGCGGTATGACCTCTCACGCTGCCGTCGTTGCCCGCGGCATGGGCCGCTGCTGCGTCTCCGGCTGCACCGAGATCAAGATGGACGAGGAAAACAAGAAGTTCGTTCTGGCGGGCAAGACCTACCGCGAAGGCGACTGGCTGAGTCTGGACGGCTCCACCGGCTGCATCTATGACGGCATCATCGAGACCCGTGACGCGGAGATCGCCGGTGAGTTCAGCCGCATCATGGGCTGGGCTGACAAGTACCGCCGTCTGCATGTCCGCACCAACGCCGACACCCCCCGTGACGCCATCCGGGCAAGAGAGCTGGGCGCCGAAGGCATCGGCCTGTGCCGTACCGAGCACATGTTCTTCGAGGAAGGCCGTATCGCCTCCTTCCGGGAAATGATCTGCTCCGACACCGTCGAGGAGCGGGAGGCCGCTCTGGCAAAGATCCTGCCCATGCAGCAGGCCGATTTCGAGGCGCTGTACGAGGCCATGGAGTCCTACCCCGTGACCATCCGGTTCCTGGACCCCCCGCTCCACGAGTTCGTCCCCAACACCGAGGAAGAGATCGCCGAGCTGGCCAAGACGCAGGGCAAGACCGCTCAGCAGATCAAGGATATCATTGCTTCCCTGCACGAGTTCAACCCCATGATGGGTCACCGCGGCTGCCGTCTGGCGGTCACCTACCCCGAAATCGCCGCCATGCAGACCAAGGCCGTCATCCGCGCGGCGCTGGCAGTGAAGGGTCGTCACCCCGACTGGACGCTGGTGCCTGAAATCATGATCCCCCTGACCGGCGACGCCAAGGAGCTGAAGTTCGTCAAGGACGTGGTGGTCAAGGCGGCGGACGCCGAGATCGCCGCAGCCGGTGCCCAGCTGCACTATGAGGTCGGCACCATGATCGAGATCCCCCGCGCCTGCCTGACTGCCGACGAGATCGCCAAGGAAGCGGAGTTCTTCTGCTTCGGCACCAACGACCTGACCCAGCTGACCTACGGCTTCAGCCGTGACGACGCAGGCAAGTTCCTGGACGCCTACTACGACGCCAAGATCTTCGAGAACGACCCCTTCGCCAAGCTGGATCAGACCGGCGTCGGTGCCCTGATGCAGATGGCTGTGGAGAAGGGCAAGAAGGTTCGTCCGGAGCTGCACTGCGGCATCTGCGGCGAGCACGGCGGCGACCCCATGAGCGTGGAGTTCTGCCACCGGATCGGTCTGGACTATGTTTCCTGCAGCCCCTTCCGTGTGCCCATCGCCCGTCTCGCCGCCGCGCAGGCTGCTATCAAGGATGGCAGGAACTAAGCTACCAAAGGTTTGCAAGCTTTACGGTCACGGCCTTGGATGCTAAGGAATATGCTTATTCCAAGGATAAAAAGCGTCGCGTCCACAAGTTCACAGACTTTGTAGTGAATCTGTATATCTAACATTGATCCCCGGCTCATCCGAGCCGGGGATTTCTTGCAATATGACGCAATTTGTGATAAAATCAATATAGTCCTTTATTTGCGCTTTGCTCGTAGTGATAGCCAACTCAACTCTGTCGATTATTAAGAAATTCAAAAATGGATTTGAACTTAAATGTGAAATGAAAGGATTGTATGTATTGATGATTTGTATGGTTTTGATAGGTGTTCCTGGGGATTTATCCGCCGTCTTATGTGGGTGCTGTTGAGGTAGCTGAAGGCTGTTGTGAAGGGCAAAGTGCGTTAACATAGAGGGGCATAGGCGTGAGGTTCGAATCCTCAGGCATCCACCAGAATCCTCGGTTCTTCGGAACCGGGGATTTTTTGCGTTTAGGAGGAAATCTTTCGTACATTCGACGAACAGTACCTGTTTTGCTATGATGAAGCTAGCAAAGGAGGAATGACTATGAACATCCATTACATCCGCTCCGGGGACTACTTCATCCCGGATCTGAAGCTACCGGAGGGAAACCGGTCCATCGGTAAATGGGGCCGTTTGCACCGGGGTTACCTCAAAGAACACCACCCAATCCAGTTCAACAACTTGGTTCTGTCCGGCAACCTCTGGGCATATCTTGCTGACCTGAACGAGCAGGCCCAGCAGCGCATGGAAACCCTGATTGTCCAACTGAAATCTACAGAAGGCATCACAGAAACATTGAAAGCTGCCGATCCCATCAGCTGGACTCAGCGTATGAACAGCATCGCTGCCAGAGCAGAAGAGATCATAAGAGAGGAGTTGATCTACAATGGATAACATTGCCCAACGGCTGAAAGCCTACATCGAAGCACACCCCTTTGACTCCGGCGACAGTGACTGCGAAACCGTCCTGGATCAACTTTACCAAGCCTATCAGGAATCCCATGAATCCGACCCATCTGACGATCTTTAAGCATATTGAGGAATCTGCCAAAGGTAGTGAGAGTGAAGACAATTTCGCAGGTCTGTTTGATGATATTGATGTCAACAGCAATAAACTGGGGGCCACCGTTGCCAAGCGTAATGCAAAACTCGTTAAACTAATTGAGGGCGTTGCGGACATGAACCTAGGCAACTACAAAGAAAGTTCCATCGATGCGTTTGGTGATGCTTATGAGTATCTGATGGGCATGTACGCATCGAATGCAGGTAAAAGCGGTGGAGAGTTCTTCACCCCCCAGGAAGTCTCTGAACTGCTGACCCGTATTGCAGTTGTCGGGAAAACTGAAGTCAACAAGGTCTATGACCCCGCCTGCGGCTCAGGCTCGCTGCTTCTGAAGGCTGCCAAGATTCTCGGTAAAGAGAATGTTCGACAGGGCTTCTATGGTCAGGAGATCAACCTGACCACCTACAACCTGTGCCGGATCAACATGTTCCTGCATGATATCGACTACGACAAGTTTGACATCGCCCATGAGGATACCTTGATATCTCCGCAGCATTGGGATGATGAGCCTTTCGAGGTTATTGTGTCCAACCCGCCGTATTCTATCAAATGGCCAGGCGACGATGATCCCGTTCTAATCAATGACCCCCGCTTCTCTCCTGCCGGTGTGCTTGCGCCGAAGTCCAAGGCTGACCTTGCGTTTATTATGCATTCCCTAGCGTGGCTGTCTACCAATGGAACTGCTGCAATCGTTTGCTTCCCCGGCATTATGTACCGTGGTGGTGCTGAGAAGAAAATCCGGCAGTATCTGGTCGATAACAACTTCATCGACTGTGTCATCCAGCTGCCGAGCAATTTGTTCTTCGGAACCACCATTGCAACCTGCATTATGGTTCTGAAACGCAACAAGATGGACAACCGTACATTGTTCATTGATGCTTCGAAGGAGTGCGAAAAGGTAACCAACAACAACAAGCTGACCGAGGACAATATCGCTCGTATCGTGGGTGAGTTTATGTCCCGTGCGGATAACAAGCATTTTGCCCGGTGCGTTGACTATCAGGAGATCAAGGATAATGATTATAACCTCTCTGTTAGTAACTACGTTGAGCAGGAAGATACCAGAGAAGTTATCGATATCGTGAAGCTGAACGCAGAAATTGAGAGAATTGTGGCAAGGGAGCAGGTTCTTCGGGCCGAGATCGCAAAAATCATCGCAGAATTAGAGGGATGATATATGAGACTCAGCAGTAGATTATCTGATAAAGGTGAGAATCACGGAGAAATTGAGTCCTTTATTGATTGGGACAAATATACGACTTCTCCCGAAGAGGAAACGGAGGATATTCGATTGATTTCTGCCGGTGATTTCATCGAAATCCAGATTGGCAAGATCATTCTTCCGTTTTACTCAACAGTATGCCAGGACAGTGTCTCTTTCGTTTCTCCCCGGAAACTGCATTGTTTAATCATCAACAACCAAATGATCAGTATTGATTGTGAACTGCAATGTATGGACTACGAAAAGGATAATCCAGCATGCAGGGAATGCAACCACTGCGTTCAGGCTTGGTTTTTGGTTGGTGCAGATGATATTTTTTCGGCAACCCCCAATGTCCATGTGATTAAGCAGAATTTTAAGCTACCTGAACAGATCAAGCTTCCGATTGAGACGGAGGATAAATTTTCGGAATGGCTGGGCAAAGCAGAGATCGCACATAAAGAGCGCCTGGGCGCAGGTTCTATCATCTACTTACGATCCATTCTGGAACAGATCACCATAGATGTAGGAAAAAAGGCTGGTGTTGATATTTACCCCAAGGGGAAAACGGACGGCCGCACAAAGCCCTTTGCTCAGGTGCTGAAAGCGGTTGACGAAAAATGCGCCATTATTCCTGTCATCTATTCTGATAACGGGTACAAGCTTTTTCAAAAGCTGAGCGAAATCGCCCACGGAAATGCGGATGAAGAAACGGCTTTGCGGGAATATGAGCCTTTGCGCAGATTGGTCGTGGGTATCATGGATAATGTAAAGAAAATCGAGGAAGAACTCAAGAGTAATGCCGAAATCAAGAAGGCGTTGAATGCAATCGGCTTTAGCAACGGGGGTGAAGAAGAATGAATAAACTGAATGAATTGATACATAAGCATTGCCCAGATGGAGTGCGGTTCTGTGAGTTGGGGGAAGTGGCTCACTATGCCAAAGATCGAATTGATGCAGCTGATGTCGATGAAAACACCTATGTGGGCGTAGAAAATCTGCTGCAAAACAAAATGGGTAAAACGCTTGCGACGAGTGTTCCTACAAGTGGAGTAGTGATAGCTTTTCATCCTGGTAATATTCTAATTGGCAACATTCGTCCATATCTTCGTAAAATCTGGTTAGCAGATTGTGATGGCGGCACAAACGGAGATGTTCTCACCATTCAAATTGATGACGAAGCTAATCTACTACCGAAGTATCTTTACTATGTTCTTTCGTCAGAGCAGTTTTTCTACTATGATATTCAAAATTGTAAAGGTGCGAAGATGCCGAGAGGGAGCAAGGATGCTGTATTACGCTATTCTGTTCCTGTTCCCCCTCCTGCTGTTCAGTGTGAAATTGTTCGTATTCTGGATAATTTCACAGAACTTACTGCAAAACTTACCGCAAAACTTACTGCAGAGTTTACCGTAAAGAAGAAGCAGTACGAATATTACAGAGATCAGTTATTAAGCTTCACAGGTGATGTGCTGCAAGTAAAATTGGGCGACTACTTCCCTCATATCGGAAATGGTTTTGTTGGTACCGCAACTCCCTTCTTTACAACGGAAGATAACGGTATACGCTATCTAAAAGGAACTAATATTCACGATGGGATAATATCTGATAATGATTTCTGCTATATCACACCGGAATTCCATCAAAAACACATTAGAAATGAGCTAAAGTTAAATGATATATTGATGGTGCAATCTGGTCATGTTGGTGAGTGCGCTGTTGTTACAGAGCAATATGTGGGAGCCAATTGCCATGCGTTGATTATAATGAGCAACGGGGGAAATTGTAGCTCGAAGTATGTTGTTCATTACCTGCATACTACCGAAGGAAAGAAAAAGCTGGGAGGAATTACAACAGGTGGAACTGTAAAACATATTTTAGCTTCAGAAATGAAGAAATTCACAATTCCTTTACCTCCACTTGCTGAACAAGAACGTATAGTGTCTACTCTTGACCGTCTTAATGCCCACTATAATGATCTTTACTCTGATCTCACCGCAGAAATCGAAGCAAGGCAAAGGCAGTATGAGTATTATCGGGACAAGCTACTAACATTTGAACCTGCAAAATAGAAAGGATACAATATGCTCAGTTCAGATTCATTAAAAGAAATATCAAATATTTTCTGTGGTGATACTGCTGGCTTTTACACTTACAAACAAGGGTACAAACTGGTAGAGTTCTTTAACGCCAATTTCGGAACTAAAGATGTCTATCGTTCCGGATTTCCGTCAAGATGGGCGTATGTTCACGATAAACTTGTGGATCTGATCAACAGCCGCCAAATAGATAGGTTTTTCAACATTGTTCTTGGAAAAGATTACTTAATGCAGGAACAATCACTATCAGAAGTAGAGGCTGCCGAAAAGATTGAAACGATATACGCCGAGTTTAACCGTATTATCCACAGAGATTTATGTAAAATATACCGAAGTAGTGGGCGCTATCACCTGGTTAAAGAAAATGACGATTTAGAGCCAATCGGGAATGGCGGATTTGCGAATGTATATCGGCAAAAGTCGACCGGGTTGGTGCTGAAAAAACTAAAAGACGATTATTTGACAGATCCGGGTATCCGTAGTCGTTTCAAAAGAGAATACAATATCACGAAATCCCTGCAAGATGCGTATGGCATCATTCAAGTTTTTTCGTTTGATGAGGGCAACAGTTCCTATACAATGGAATATGCTGAAACGACATTGGATAAATATGTCAAATCATTTGATTTGTCGGATGATATAAAATTGAATTGTATTCGCCAAATCCTCTATATCATGACAGAAGTGCATAAGCGTGACATTATTCATAGAGATATTAGTGCAAACAATATTTTCATTATTTCTGGAATGATAAAAATTGCAGATTTTGGATTAGGAAAAGACTTAAATGTCTTCACCTCTCATCAAACAATGCATACTAATGCGGTGGGACAATTTTACTACTGTGCACCGGAACAGTTTATGATGCTCAAAGACGGTGATAAGCGCAGTGATGTTTATTCACTCGGTCGTGTGATCAACTTTGTTATGACGGGCGATCCCAGAAACTCACATCATATTTATAGAAGTGTTGCAGAAAAGGCAACAAATTCGGATTCTGCTTATCGTTATGCGGATGCGGGACAGTTATCTATCTTTTTTGAAAAAGCGGTATCCTATAAGCAGGCTGCTGAAAATCAGTCTCGGATAGAAGAAAAAATTATCAGAAAGATCTTTGATGATGAAGTTGAGAGCTACATATATGATTTAAGTGCAGAAAAGATATCGACAGCCATCCTTCATGAGAAAAAAGGATTTGTTGATATGTTGCTGGCATTTATGAAAACGAGCGATGAACACGCATTATATATCATCCAGAGTGTAGATAAATCGTACCAGGAAATTTGTGGGAGAACTTTTGCTGCTTATGACCCATTTGCATCTTTTGCATATTTAGTTCTGAGAAATGGATTTCCCTATGTTGTGAACGAAACAGCGGCTAATATTTTGCGTTTTGTAGCCAGAGATGTTAACCGCTTTTCAGCGCAGCACATGGTTCAAGACATCATAAACACGGGTGTCGAACCAATGATAGAAGAAATTTTAGATTCTTGACGAAACGAGTGTGGAATTATGAGTCAATATAATATAATAATTTCTACTTCAGAAGCCACTGTTGTTTCCGAATATGAACCCCAGCAGACTCGCTCCGATGCCTACCAGAGTGAAGCGGCCCTGGAAGCAGCGTTTATCAAGATGCTTGGCGAACAGGGCTATGAGTATGTTTCGATTCACAATGAAGCAGATCTTGTGGAAAATCTTCGCAAGCAGCTTGAACGTTTGAATCAGTATAGCTTCACGGACAAAGAGTGGGAAACCTTCTTCAAAACTAAGATTGCCAATGCGAATGAACATATCGTGGAGAAAACCCGCAAGATCCAGGAGGACTATGTTCAGAATCTGACCTGCGAAGATGGCAGAACGCAGAATATCTATCTGATTGATAAGAAAAACATCCATAACAACCGTCTGCAGGTCATCAATCAGTATGAGGAAGGTGCCGGAAGCTACGATACCCGGTATGATGTCACCATCCTGGTCAATGGTCTGCCCCTGGTTCATGTGGAACTGAAGCGCCGTGGCGTTGCCATCAAAGAAGCTTTCAATCAGATCAACCGCTATCAGCGAGACAGTTTCTGGGCAGGTTCCGGGCTTTATGAGTATGTGCAAATTTTTGTCATCTCAAATGGAACATTCACCAAGTATTATTCCAATACCACCAGAGCAAGCCATATTCGGGAGCAGGACAACTCTGCCAAGAAGCGCAGCAAGAAAACCTCCAACAGTTTCGAGTTTACTTCTTACTGGGCTGATGGAAATAACCGGGTCATTGCGGATCTTGTGGACTTTACCAAGACCTTCTTTGCGAAGCACACGCTGTTGAATATTCTGACAAAATACTGCGTGTTCACATCTGAAGAATTGCTGCTTGTCATGCGGCCCTATCAGATCGTTGCGACGGAACGTATTTTGAACAGAATTGAGACGTCCACCAATACTAGGAAAGCCGGAACAATCGATGCCGGCGGATACATCTGGCATACCACAGGCAGTGGTAAGACGCTGACCTCCTTCAAGACGGCGCAGCTTGCTACCAATCTGCCTTATATTGAAAAGGTCTTGTTCGTGGTTGACCGCAAGGACCTGGACTATCAGACCATCAAAGAGTATGACCGCTTTGAGAAGGGCGCTGCAAACAGCAATAAGAGTACCGCTATCCTACAGAAGCAGCTTGAGGATTCTACTTCTCGGATCATCGTAACGACGATTCAGAAACTTGACGTCTTCATCCAGAAAAATCTGACGCACCCGATCAGAGATAAGCACATTGTTCTGGTATTCGATGAATGTCATCGGAGCCAGTTCGGTGATATGCACACGAGAATTGTCGGTGGTCAGATCAAGAAGGGGATAGCACTGTTGATGAGCCTGTTTTTGCTGACCGGTTGTGGCGCATCCGGAACGGCAGAAGCCGGAGGCGTGACCTTTACCGATGATCTTGGAAGACAGATCACCGTGGATAATCCTCAGCGTGTAGCAGCGCTGTTGGGTAGCTTTGCGCAGATTTGGCAGCTGGCCGGTGGTGAGGTGATCGCCACCGCAGACGATGCCTGGGATGATCTGCAGCTGGAATTGCCTGCAGATACAGTCAATCTGGGCAACACCAAATCTTTGAGCATGGAACTTCTGCTGTCCGCTGAGCCGGACTTTATTTTAGCCAGTACGAATACCCGACAGAATGTGGAATGGAAGGAAACCTTGGAAGCCACAAAGATTCCCGTTGCCTATTTTGATGTGGGCGATTTTGATGACTATCTGCGGCTGCTGAAGATATGTACCGATATCACCGGAAGAAAGGATTTGTATGAGGTCAACGGTCTGACCGTACAAAAGCAGATCGAGGCTGTTTTGGCGCAAAGTCGTCGGCGCTTGTCGGAAGAGGAAGCGCCTACGGTTCTGTGCATGGTGGCATCTGCTTCCAATATTAGCGCAAAGAACAGTAAAAATAATGTGCTGGGCGAGATGCTGGCATCTCTGGGTTGTGTCAATATTGCGGATTCTGAGAAATCCCTGCTGGAAAATCTGAGTCTGGAATATATCCTGACAGCAGATCCTGACTATATTTTCATTGTTCAGCGGGGAGACGATACTGACGGCATGATGGAGAAAATTGCTCTGGAGCTGGAAAGCAATCCTCTGTGGAGCCAGCTGTCAGCGGTGAAGGACGGCAGGGTCTACATCATGGAAAAAAACCTGTATAATTTAAAACCCAACCACCGTTGGGGAGAAGCCTACGAAAGATTAGAGGCGATTTTAAGCAATGAAAAGTAAGAAAACCGTCATTGGGGGAGCACTGCTGCTTTGCGTGGCTGCAGCGCTGCTGAGTATTTGCCTTGGCTCCGTGAAACTGACCTTGAACCAACTGTACAGCGCACTGCTTGCCGGTCCCCAGGGAACTGCCGGATTTATCTTCTGGTATTCCCGCCTGCCCAGAACGGCTGCCTGCCTGCTGTCCGGCGCGGCTCTTGCGGTGTCCGGTGCGGTGATCCAGATTGTGCTGCATAACCGGTTGGCTTCTCCCAGTATTATCGGTGTCAACGCAGGCGCAGGCTTGGCGGTAACGGTTTGCTGCGCTCTGGGTGCGTTATCCGGCTGGGCCATTGCCGGTGCGGCTTTTGCAGGTGCCATGGGTGCCATGCTTCTGGTTGTTTATGTAGGGCAAAAGACAGGTGCTTCCCGTACGACTGTGATTTTGGCAGGCGTTGCGGTCAATGCGATCTTAAACGCCCTTTCCGAAGCAGTGACCACCTTGATTCCAGAGGTTGCCATGATGAGTGTGGATTTTCGGGCAGGCGGCTTTGCATCCGTCTCCCATACCCGTCTTCTGCCGGCAGGGGTACTGATTCTTGCTGCAATGACTGCCTTGCTGCTTATGCACAATGAACTGGATGTTCTTGCACTGGGAGAGGACACAGCAAAAAGCCTGGGCCTGCCGGTGAAGCGAATGCGCACCGTATTTTTGGTGCTGGCAGCACTGCTGGCGGGAGCGGCGGTGAGTTTTGCGGGACTGCTGGGCTTCGTTGGCCTGATTGTGCCCCATGCGATGCGCAAGCTGACCGGCAGCGACAGCCAATATTTACTTCCTGTGTGCGCCTTGGGTGGCGCGGGATTTGTGACATTGTGTGATACGGTCTCCCGCGTGGTGTTTGCACCTTATGAACTGCCTGTGGGTATTTTGATGTCTGTTATCGGTGGCCCCATGTTCCTAATGTTGCTGCTGAAACGCAAAGGAGGGCACGCTCATGCTTGAAGTGAAAAGCTTAAGTGCCGGTTATTTGGACAAACATGTGTTGGAACATGTAGATTTTCGGATCCCATCCGAAAAAGTAACCGTGATCCTTGGCCCTAATGGCTGCGGAAAATCCACACTGTTGAAAGCCCTGTGCGGAATCATCCCAGCAGACAGCGGGCAAGTGGTACTGGATGGCGAGAATATCCTGACGCTGCCACAGCGACAGCTAGCTCAGAGGGTGGCATACCTTGCCCAAAGCCGCCAGGTTCCGGATATTACGGTGGAGCGTCTGGTTCTCCATGGCAGATTTCCTTATTTGGGCTATCCCCGCCGCTACCGAAAAGAGGACTATGCCATTGCGGATGCTGCTATGAAAACCATGGGTGTTGCGGAGTTGGCAGATGAGTTGGTGCAGAATCTCTCTGGCGGACAGCGGCAGAAAGTTTATATTGCTATGGCGCTGGTCCAGGATACGCCGGTGATCCTTTTGGATGAACCGACCACCTATCTGGATATTTCCCATCAGCTGCAGCTGATGCAGCAGGCGCGGATGCTGGCTGCACAGGGAAAGACCGTTGTTATGATCATTCACGATCTTCCCCATGCCTTTCAAACGGCAGACCACATGATACTGATGCGGGATGGAAAAATCGTAGCGGATGGAACGCCGGAGCAGATTTATGCATCCGGAATGATTTCTTCGGTATTTGGGGTACGGCTCTGTCGTACCGGTACAGAAGGCGGCTGGCGATACTACTGCGAGGAGAGTAAGCTATGAATCATTTTCCCATCAGCGTTAATTTGTCCGGAAAGACGGTTTATCTCATCGGAGACGGACCGCAAATCCGGCAGAAAGCAGAGAAAATGAAGCCTTTCGAGGCTGTATTGACCCATAAGCAGACTTTTACGGAAGCAGATGCCCGAACCGCGCCGGCTATGGTGATTGTGGGGGACACGGATGTTGCGAAAGCAGAAGAAATTGCTTCACTGTGCGGACAATACCGTATCCCGGTCAATGTGGTGGATGTGCCGCGGCTTTGCAGCTTTTACTTTCCCGGACTGATCACCAAGGGGGATCTGACCGTGTCCATATCCACGGGAGGAACTTGTCCTGCGGCTGCTGCGTGTTTACGGGAACGAATTGAGAATGCGATTCCGGATGGCACAGAGGATGTTTTGGAATGGGCGCACCAAAACAGGGAGCGACTGAAAAAACACCGTGTTTTGAAACAGGCAGTTACCAAAGCGTTCTCGTTAAACCGTCCGTTGACAGAAGAAGAAATCGGAGCGATTATTGGGAATCTGTAGGAGAATCTGCGGGTGCTTTTTGCTGCGGTGGAGATGATTTCTAAAAGCGTGATGTCATCACAGAAGAGCCCAAAATAATATTGTATATGGAGGTTATGCGTTTACGGAAATGTAGTCTCTAGTGTTGGCTTGGTTTTGCCCGCTTTATTTCACCATAAATTTCATAGAATTCCATCATCAACAGAAATTCAATTATTATCCACAGCTTTCGACTGGATATGAGTATTTTGAAAATTGCATCGCCAAAGCGGTGCGTGACGCATGAATTTCTATCGTTTTCATGAATGCGGCATATAAAAATCCCCACAGTCTTTTCTCTCTTACCGGAGGATCGACTGTGGGGATTTTTGCGTTTATGGTTCTGTGCATATAAACCCGTTTTTTCAGTTTGTGGGTACAGATGCATAAACGAGCTGGGATTGTAAAGGGACTGCAGGTTCCTTCACTTCTGGGTTTCCAATAGGGGTGAAAGCGCCCTGTTGGCACACGATTTTCCGTTGGAAAGTCTAGTGTGTTATACCTTTTGCGACCGTGGGTGGCTCAAAGGGGTTGACCGATGAAGGAGCAAGCACTTTGAGATGCCCACAGAACAGGCGGATTTTGCGAACCTTGCGGTTCGGAAATCTGAGAATTTGCTATGAGCAAAATTCGGCTGTTCGGGTGTAGGTGGCGCGGCGGAGCGGAGAGAATTTTGTGAGAAATTCTTATAGCGGAGCTGCATCACCGGGGGAGCAAAATGGTATATCACACCCCCGTCTTGCCGCAACAACGCATCCTTAGTTCCTCCCGAATGCCTCCGTCATTTCTTTCGGCAGTTGCGTCTTGTAGCTTTCCAAAATGATCTCTATCGCTTTCTTTGCGTACACATTGCTGATCGTGGTATCCCAATCGGCAAGCACACCAATCGGAACCTGACGATCGACGGTATTCTGCTCACGCTTGTAGACGGTAGAACCAATCTTGCCAAAAGTACGGTAGAAGCGCTGCGAGAGAACTTCGGTTGTCGGATCAGGATATACC